>JADMIO011126950.1_pt1 | contig 115491 bp, 92 predicted proteins | sample 8958161 | NCBI WGS metagenome assembly JADMIO01 (sample SAMN16585339, study PRJNA669376) | soil metagenome | isolation source: Crop rotation soil | place: USA: Cullars Rotation, Alabama | collected 2011 | reverse complement strand
GCCGCGACTTCAAGTCACGTGAATTCCAAGCTTCGGATCCCACTGTGCTGGAAAGACCTGGATGCTGCCGTCATTGCTGCCGGTGCGGCTTTCCACTATGTGAGCGACACCAGGCAGGACCAGCTCAGGCATATCAGCGGAATATCAAGGCTTACAGAGGAAAACTATGTCTGGCTCGACCGCTTCACGATCCGCAACCTGGAACTGGTTTTTTCACACAATGAAAATGCAGTCACGCTGATTGATGTAATTGACAAAACAATCACCCCAATGGGCGGCAGGCTTTTAAAGCGGTGGATACTGATGCCGTTGAAGGACGTTCGCGGAATTGAAGAAAGACAGGAGGCTGTTCATTATTTGCTGCACCAGCAGGAAACCAGGAATCTCATCTGCCAGCAACTCAAGCAGGTCGGTGACCTTGAAAGGCTTATCTCAAAAGTTGCGCTGGGAAAAGCAGGGCCGCGCGACATTCAGCAGTTACAGCGTTCACTCGATGTCATCCTTAAGCTGAAAGATGATTGCAGCAAGTGCGACAATCCATCCATCGTGATGATTGCAGACCAGTTAAACCCATGCGATGTGCTGAGAGATAAAATCCTGAATGAATTGCATGAAGATCCTCCTGCCATGGTCATGAAAGGAATGGCGATGAAAAGCGGCGTCTCTGCTGAGCTGGATGAACTGAGAGAAATCGCTTACCATGGAAAAGATTATCTGCTGCAGATTCAGAAACGGGAAGCAGACATTACAGGAATCACTTCATTGAAAGTCGGATTCAACAACGTGTATGGTTACTACATAGAAGTAACGAATGTGCATAAGAACAAGGTTCCGGCTGAATGGGTGCGCAGGCAGACATTGACAAATGCGGAGCGGTATATCACGGAAGAATTAAAACACTATGAAGAAAAAATCCTGGGCGCTGAAGAAAAAATTCTTGCAATCGAAACCAGGCTTTTTGCAGAACTGGTGCAATCATGCTTTGAATACATCAAACCGATCCAGCTGAATGCCGCACTGCTGGCAAGGTTAGACTGCCTTGCCGCATTCGCACAGGTTGCCCAGGAGAATGAATATGTGCGGCCGCATGTGAATGACGGGTTTGTAATTGATATCAAAGACGGAAGACATCCTGTTATCGAAAAACGTTTACTGCCGGGAGAGAAATATGTTGCCAATAACATTTACCTGGACAATGAAACGCAGCAGATCCTGATGATAACAGGTCCGAATATGTCAGGTAAGTCGGCATTGCTTCGCCAGACTGCTTTGATCGTTCTGATGGCCCAAACGGGATGTTTTGTTCCGGCAGCCGCTGCCCAGATCGGCATTACGGATAAAATATTTTCACGTGTCGGCGCATCTGATAATATTTCTTCCGGTGAATCCACTTTCATGGTTGAGATGAATGAAACTGCAAGCATTCTTCATAACCTCTCCGACCGCAGCTTAATCCTGCTGGATGAAATAGGGCGTGGCACCTCAACTTATGACGGCATCAGCATTGCCTGGGCGATAGCAGAATTCCTGCATGGTCATGCACACCGGGCCAAAACGCTTTTTGCAACGCACTACCATGAGCTGAATGAAATGGAAGAAACCATGCCGCGGATAAAAAACTTTCATGTCACCATAAAAGAAATTGACAACAAAGTTTTATTCCTGAGAAAACTTGCTCAGGGCGGCAGCGAGCACAGCTTTGGAATTCATGTTGCAAAGATGGCCGGCATTCCGGGAAAGGTTGTAAACCGCGCCGATGAAATCCTGAAACAGCTTGAACAAATCAGGAAAGCACACAACCAGGCCTCGAACAGGAAAATTGCGAAAGATGAAATGCAGCTCAGTTTTTTTAAACTTGACGATCCGGTACTGGAACAGATCAGGGAAGAACTGATCAAGGTGGATGTGAACAACCTCACTCCAGTGGAGGCATTGAATAAACTGAACGAGATTAAGAAGATTATCGGGAAATAGTTATCCGGTAACGATTTCATTCCCTCCAGTAAGGCGAAGCTAACTTTCTTACCTTTGATCAGGTAAATCCAAATCCCCTTATCATGAAAAAATATCTATTCACGCTTTTCTTTACGCTTTCAATTTCTTGCCTGTTCGCTTCCAATTATTATTGGATCGGCGGCACAGGCAATTACAGCGACATTTCTCACTGGGCTACAACCAGTGGGGGAGGAACATTACAGACAGTTCCTCCCACTGTTTCAGACGATGTGTACTTCGATGCCAATTCCTTTCCAGGTGCAAACGACACGGTTTATTTTGATTCGGCCTACAGTGTGGCACATTCATTTTCAGTGAGCGGATTCGTCAACGCGCCTACTTTTTTTGATTCGCCTTTAGCAACGGATTTCGAGGTGTATGGTAATTTTTTTCTTGCGCCAGGAATTAACTGGCAATCGACCGCCATCATCACTTTTAATTCAGGAGATCCTTATAATACTGTGCAGACAAACGGTACTCTTTTACCTGATGTAAATTTTGTTTCATTTGGACCCTATACTTTACTTGATGATTTACATTGCGGAAACTTAAACCTTTGGGGTGGTGGTTTTGATACCGGCGGTCATGATGTTTTCTGCACACTGGCAATCATTGATGATCCCGGACCGCTATATTTCCGGACTTCTGTTATTACGACAACCAGCTACATCAGCTTTTACACAGGAGGGTCAAATGCACCAATCGTGTATTCTGATTCTGCTACATTTATTGCACCTGCTTCATTCGACATCGGACCGAGTGCCGACAACGTACATATTGGCAGCGTGCAGAGTCCGGGTATCACAAGCACCAACTGCTATTACAAACGCATTCTTCCTTCACCGGCTTATACAGGTATTATTGGAACGGGAAACCACATCGAACTGGCATCTGCGAATATCGGTATCGGAACCAATATGTGGGGTTCACCACCTAATTTCATTACAAAGGTCCTGGCTCCTGACACTTTCATAGCCAATGGCAATCTTGTGGTAGACTCAATCATTTTTTTAAATCCCGGAGCTGACTTCGAAATATTTGACACGCTGACGCTGAATGGTGGATTAATTATGAATAACACACCTGCCAGGCAGGGGTTCTTTCATGAATTCGGAGACTCAGGATATTTTAATGTGAATAGCGGAATCATTTGCTTTGATTTTACACAGTTGCGGAATATAGATGCAATCGGTGGAGCACAATTTTTTGCCGGCTTCAACAGTTTAAACATTGGCTTTACTTGCAATGGCTGGCAATTTACCGGCTGTACGACTGCAGGAGGGGTTTGGCCGGGAGATGCAAATTATGACCTGAGAGTAGATAACCTTGATATTCTTGCTATCGGCATTGCAAGCGGAGAAACCGGTCCCGTGCGTGGAGGAGCAACCAACAACTGGATAGAACAGCCGGTAACTGACTGGAGCAATTCATTTGTTACAGGTGTAAATATGAAACATGCCGACTGTGATGGTAACGGAGTGGTTGATATCACAGATACAGTTGCAGTCTCATTAAACTATGGGTTACAGCATCCGGCTTCCCGGCTTGCCAATCAAAATGTAAATCCTAACTCCAGCTCGTTTCTTTCTATTGACGTTACGCCCGACAGTGTTGGTCCGAACACCCCTGTTCACGTAAGCATTAACCTGAGCATAGACAGCATTTATGGCATTGCATTCTCGGTGAATTACAATCCAGCACTTCTGGATGCTTCTTCTTTGATTCCTGATTTCAGCAATACCTGGCTTGGAACGAATGGAGTGAACATGATTGGCTTTGCCAAAGCAAATCCCGTTGAAGGACGCATTGATTTTGCACTTACCCGAACAGATCACACAGATGCATTTGGAGGGGCCGGTCAGCTGTTGTCATTCGACATGGTTACAGCTCCGATAATACCGGTTGCTTCCACCTTAAATATGGAAGTGAATAACGTAAATGGAATTTTCCTCTCTGAAACTTATGAAGTTATTGCCGGCAATACAGACAGCTCATTTGTTGACTCTACAGTTTCAGTTCAAAAATATGAAGCTGAATTTATGAATCTTAATGCATGGATCAGCAACCAGATTTTATCTGTTGCGTTTTATGCAGGATATATTTCCCCGCTGGAATTGACACTCTCAGATGTTACTGGCAGAATAATTTATAGCAATTCCATCTTTACAGAAATTGGATTTAATAAAAAAGAAATTGCTTTAAACAATCTTGCCGGGGGAATATACATCCTTACGGTAACCGGAGAATTCAATAAATCCAGCGTAAAGGCAACATGGAAATAATTCAGGTTCTATTGTCCCGTGTACAACCTGGTTTCTTTGAGTGCGTGGCGGATATCATCCAGTGATGATCCTGCTTTATCAACCAGACTCAAAAGGCTGTTAACTGATATATTCAACTCCTTCGTCCAATATTGCAATTGCCACTTTTGACGGATGTTCACTTTCGTTTTATCCTGTGGTTCTATCATTGTTTTTTCGTATTTCTTCATAGACTATCTAAAGTAAATATTTTGGTTCCGGAATTAAAAAAGTATGCCAGGGCAATGCCGGCGGGAGAGACAGCAATATTTAGAAACTATTTTAAAGAATCTCTGTCCGGCGGATAAGCAATCGGATCATCTTTTCGTATCAGGATTCTCTCGTTCCTGATTGTATCGTTTGACATGCGAACATGTCCCGGGGGTGAACCTCTTTTGCTATCCATGGAATCGGTTTGAGACCGCAGCATTACGCGGTTGTTTGGCTCTGTACCCTGTGGAGCGGTGACCGGCATGACGGTTTTATTCGGGGGAGCCGGAACCACAACAGGATTTTGCAGATTGCCGGAGCCATTTACATTGTTCCCATTGCCGGTATTGTTGCTGTTGCTGTTGTTCGTCTGTGAGTGAGCAGTGTTGAGGCAACATGCGAGCATGAAGAAGGTTAAAAGGATGAATGTATTTTTCATTTATTGTTTTTTTTACTGAGTGTAAAAAAATGTGCCCTAAAAAAAAGATCGCGAATCATTCTGATATTTGCATCCTTTATGGAAAACAATTCTGATATCCCCACACTTCCCCACCGCCACTTCATCATCCATAAACCCTATGGTTATTTATGCCAGTTTGTATGTGAACTCAAAAAGAAAAAATTGTTGGGCGAGCTTTACAATTTCCCTGAAGGAACTATGGCAATAGGCCGCCTGGATGAAGACAGTGAAGGTCTGCTCCTCCTCACAACCGATGGAAGGGTAAGTGAACTCATCCGCAGCCGGAAAACAGAAAAAGAATACCTCGTCCAGGTAGACGGTTTGATAACTGATGAAGCCATTATAAAACTTGAACAAGGTGTAGAGATTGGAATCAGAAATATTAAATACCAGACACAACCATGTAAAGTAATCCGGCTTGAAAAGTCTCCTGCCTTTGCTCCCCGCACCAAGAGGATAAGGGACGACAGGCATGGTCCCACATGCTGGATATCCGTCACGCTTACAGAAGGTAAGCTCCGGCAGATCAGGAAAATGACGGCCGCTGTCGGATTTCCGACACTTCGACTGGTACGAATCCGCGTGGGTTCAGTTTATCTGAAAGATTTACAGCCGGGCTGTATTGAAGAAGTAATGAATTTTGATTGAGGCGCAATGAGCACCAAGATATTACTCATGTCATAACCTGTAAAGAAAATCCCGTCGGATACATCTTAAGCAATTTAAAAATTATTCCTTGATGAACTTAATCACATTTGCATTGCTTTCTGTCTGAATCATCACAAAATAAATTCCTGCAGAAAGTTTTTTTATTCCTGCCTCAATGGAATGCCGTCCGGCTTCCTGGCTTACATTATCGGCAGGCTGCAAGATTACATTCCCAATAAGGTCAACTATTTTTAAAGACAAAGAAGAATTTTTTTTCAGCTCGTAAGTAATAACTGCGTCCTCTTTTGCGGGATTTGGATAAACGAAAAGAGATGTTTCTTTCACTTCAGGATTCTGAACCTCGTTAACGACGGGGGTGAAATAAGCTGTGATTCCCCATTCACCATCCACAAAAGCCCAGTTTATCATTTCAGTCCAGGCACCATAAAATGCCCACGGGCGGTCCTGCGTGAAAGTGTTTGTATCATCTATTGTTATTCCTACGAACCCATCCTGTATCGGGTGCTGGGTAACGCCGGCATACACATCACCGGCAGTAACTACTATATTTTGTGAAGATATATCTCCATAATAACCATAGGAAGAATCCGGTGTACCATTGCTTGACGGGTTACTGATCTCTGCAGGACTGATAAAATCAGGAACAGCAGACAACGGGCCATTCGCTGCTCCTGACGAATCCTTGTAAACAACAAATTTAAATGATGAAGGATTTGCTGCATTGCGGAACCATGCTTTAATCCCAACAAGATTGGCAGGATAATAAGGAGGAGTGAAACGGGTTGCATAACGGTAAAAGTCTGTTGTCGGGTAAGCACCTCCCGCGCCATATTGAGATTCGAAAGTGCCATCGTGGTAACTGACACTGTCAATTTGTGAAAAGGAAGACTTTGCGAAGAGCATACAGCATGTGCAGAATAACAGAGGTCTGCATGAAGTAAAAGATAATTTCATCCGGGAAGTATTAATAAAATTACGCACTGTGAAAGTATCTCAAATATATGGATATGCAATAAAGTCTTCGTAAACAATAAATTTCGATAAAGATGATTAATATCATTCCACCTGAACTAAAAAATTCAAATCTTTGACTTCAAATCAGAATTATGAAAACAGAACAGAACCCCGAATCTCTCACCGGGAAAATAAGCAAGATGCTTGAAAAAGCACGAATTGAAATTGAAGAATTTGCCCTTCAGTTTACGCTTGGTAAAGCCGATGCAAGTGACAAGTTCGAAGAAGTGAAAAAAGCATTGCGGCAAAAGACAGCAGAATGGAAACAACATTTTTCCGGTTTACAATCTTCAGAATTCATTAAATCCAAACTTGATGAATTGGAAATCCAGCTGGCACTGGGCAAGGCAGAAGCGAAAGATCTTTTTGTTGAACAGAAGAAAAAGATACTGGCCTCTTTACATGTGCTTGAGTCAGAATTAAACGGCAATAGCGAACTGAAAACACGTATCGATGAATTAAAAAGCGAAATTGAAAAATTCAAAATAAAACTTGAAATTCTCGAACTGCAGTTTGAGCTAAAGGCATTCGAAGGGTCGGACAAAATAAAAGATGCCATGTCTAAGGCTAAAATCGAAACTGAAAAACTTTTCGGAAAAATCGAGGAGCAATGGGCCGATGCGAAAAATAAATCCGCTGATTTCAGCAGTGAAATTTCAAAGTCTTTTGAACACCTGAAGAAAGCAATAAGGTCACTCTAAATTCATTCAGCAAGTTTTTCCAGTTCGGATCTCCTGGAAATCGCATATTTATAACCTGCGTCAAATATTTCCTGCGCAATATCGAGATCAAACAGCTGAAACTTTGTTAGCTCGTCCGGCTCCATTATAAGATGGGCAAGCGCTTTCCTCCTGTCTGTATTATCGCGCAGAGAGAGTTGCACAGAACGTTCAAAGATTGTAAATACTGAATCTATATTCTCTTTGAAGTTCAGCGGATTTGCGTGAGATGCTATTATTTTCACCTTGTCATTAAGAAATGGCTCAACAGGGAGGTTATTCAATACACCACCATCAAGAAATTGACGCTCATTGATTACAATTGGTTCAAAAACTCCAGGAATGCTGCATGAAGCAAGCAATGGCAGCACCAATTCTCCAGAAGAAAAATATACTGTTTTGCATTCATTGATGTCGGTTGCATTGATCGTTAAAGGCAATTTCAAGGCTTCGAAAGAATTCGCCGGAAAAGACTTCAACAGGATTTTCTCCCATTTTGTCAAACGAAACAGCCCTCCGTTAAACACCGGCCGAATCTGGTACATCAGCTTATTCTCAATGAATATTTCCAGGACATCTTCAGGAGGATATCCGGCAGCGATGAAAGCTCCGAGTACTGCTCCTGTACTGACTCCAGATATTTTCTGAATGGTAATCCCGGTTTCCTGAATTGCTTTAATAATTCCGAGATGAGCCAAACCCCGGGCCCCACCTCCGGATAAAACGAGATTTACATTCATAAATATGTTGAGATTGAAATAGTTTAAGTAAAGGAAGATTCAGACAGCCAATTAAATAATTCAGCGCAGCTAAATATCTGATCTCGCGGTAAAGTATAAAAAAAAATCGATCCTCCATATTCAAACCTATTATACAGGTTATATTAGTCTTCCGAATCAAGGTCTCTCAGATCTGCGAGCGCAAGAATCAAGGCCTTATCAGAAGCGTAAACCTCATGGTAGACGTTCAGCAATGTGGAAGAGTCATACTCGCCTATTTTCTTTTCTTTCAATGCAACTAACATCCCGCCGATGGCATCATCATATTGTTTCCTGTTCTTCCCGGCAAGGAGCTGAATTGTATCTGCGTTGACTCTATCCGGCTCTTTAATAAGAAGCTGGAATTCCCTGTAAAATTCATTCGCCTGCTCTTTCATTTGTGAGAACAGACTGTACAGGCTGTCATTCGCTGAAGTTTCAAATTCCTCGATGTTGTGTTTTATATCCTTTATATTTTTTGCCGACCGTAAGACGTGCCGTGTAATGCTGATTAATTTTCCTGTCTGTTCAAGTTCGGCCTTTGTCATTTCATCTTTGGGGATTTCAGTAATGTACTCGAGAATCTCCCCTTGTAACAATTTCATTTTGCGATAAGATTCATTGAACGAGGAAGAATCAGATGCATATTGTTTAAGACTGCTGATCCACCCCGTCTCTTTTTCAAACTTCAGGTCAAGCATTCTTTTGTTAAGAATAATGACCTCGTTCAACATATGAATGATCTCCTTTTCCCCAAGCTCAAGCGCATCTCCGGGCAATGCAGTTGTGCTCTTCCGGATATACATTGTAAGATCTTCCGGGAACAGTTCTTTAAAAAAACGCTCCAGGAATTTTGCAAATACACCGAGTAGCGGGTAGAAAATGACCATGGAAAGCAGGTTGATGCCGGTTTGAAAAACAACAAGCCCTGTTAAGGGATCTTCAACTTTTAAAATATGCTGAATAAAATAAACAAGAGGCAACAGAAAAATTGTTGCGAGGATCATTGTCACAAAGTTCAATATGAAATTTCCCCATGCCACGCGTTTCTTGTCAGGAATTCCCCCTACTGAACTGATCAAGAATTTTAACGTGGTGCCCAATTCCGAACCAACCACAGCAGCAGCTGCGCTTTCAAACGGAATTAAATGATTGTGCAAGGCGGTGAGTGTTACCGCAATCGTAACCGAACTGGACTGAATCACTGCAGTAATAAAAAAACCGATCGGAACAAATACCAGGTAATGCCATTGGCTAAAACTCCCCAGAGAATGTTCAAGAGATTTGTCTGCACTATCCTTTAACCATTGCAACGAAATAAATATAAATGCAAAGCCTAACAGGAAAGTTGTTACATGATTAAGTTTCGTATTTTTTCTTGCGAACAGCAAACCGATCAGGGCAACTGCAAGTACGGGGTAAGAGGCGGTTGAGAAATTAATTTTAAATCCAACAATCGCTATCACCCAGCTGTCAAGCGTTGTTCCTAGATTTGCGCCGAGTACTGCCGCCAGTGCTCCGCGCATATTGATTAACCCTGCTCCTACAAAAGACAGTACCATCAGCAGTACGACTGAACTGCTTTGTAATATGGCAGTCACCAGTGTGCTGGCCGCTATCATTTTAACCTTGCTCCTGGATTGCTTCTGAAGGATTTTTTTAAATGAACGACCCGAAAGACTTTTAAGTGAAGATTCAACCAGTGACATGGCGTAAACAAACACCGCAATGCCAGCCAGGAACTGCCAGAAATTGAATCCCTGCATTTTTATTTTTTTAGGTGACTAACTTCCTTCATCTGCAATTTTACAAAACTCAAATCAAAAAATATTAAATTATCTGAGGGACACATTGCCCGCTATGAGACGGTAAATCAGGATACTTATAATAATGACAAAAAGAGACGTATAAATAAGTTTATTGTATTTCGCCAGCCAGTTAGGTAAAAAGATATCAAAGTTGTCTTTTTGCGAAGTCGAATATCTGCGGGCAATTATCGTTAGCGGACATTTGTTTTTGAAAATCAAAAGTACAATACCTTCCGCCAGGATCAATCCTATTCCTATCCAGACCCAAGCTTCAATCCTGTTCGACAGCACTGCATATAAAAGGTAAAACAGAATAAGGTTGAAACAAATCCAGATACCGGTATGGATCGTTTTAATCAGATTCAGTTTGAAAGCAGCATTCATTTCTTCCTATATTATCAGTTCTTAATTCAATCTTTTAAATTTCATCTGCGGGTTTCGCGCCAAGAGGCCGTCAGGCGCAATTTTCTCATGGCAGTGTAACTTAAACGAAACTGCTTAACCACCCGCATTTTTCGAAAACGGGATGCAGAATTTCTCCTCTTTGTATTTATCAAGATCAATCAGCTCTTGCTCAATTTTCTTCATCCATTTTTTTTCCATTTCATCGGCTGATGGTGCATTGCAGGTTTCTTCATCGAAAAATGCCTGGTATGCTTCCATTTCCTGCATGAGATTAAAGCATATCGAATTCATTTTCTGCCTGAAGGATTCCCTGCCAAAAAAACCTGAAGATAATTGCTGCCTTATCTTCCTTGCATATATTTCGGTGATGTCAAAATGGATCTGTTCATGTCTTAAAATAGTTACAGTTTTATTTTTTCCTGCTTTTAAAAACGAGAAAGCAGCAGAAAATACAGGTGTGATTATCACGAGTGAACTGCTGTCGGAAAGAATGTATTCGCAGGAAATTGTTGCAACTGTACCGGCAGCGTAATATCTATCATCTCCAGGAACTGTACTTCCCCTGAAATCTCCTTCAGCCAGCTTTCTTTTTTCATTCCAGAAAATCGCATCAGGAAGCTTATCTTCATCGGCAAAGGTGTTCACTTCTGCACACACTTGTTGTTCACTTTTATATGATAAGCTTCTGATGTAATAGCTCTTCTCGAACCTGAAAGAACCTCCTGACATCAAATCAATTTTATAACCTAATGGGTTTCCAAAATTCAGAAATACAAAAGGATTAATTTTTCTTTTAAGATAAATCACCTGTGACTCATAGCCTGGGTGACTGACCTCCAGAGGGGCCTTTGAATTTCTCTCAATCCGGATCAACAAAGGTGTTGTTCCAAGGAATTCACCATTGCGCGTAATTATTGCATTGCCCGGATATGTTTCAACAAAGATATATTGCCTGCTTCCGGAAAGAATGGTAGCACAACTGCTGAAAGTCAATGCGAAGAGTACCACAAGGACATGCTGCAACTTTGGTAATTTGGATATCATAAACAGGAATGCTCCAATGCTTCGTCAAATGTATTCCAGGCAAAAAAAGCGGAGTATGATCCATCGCAGTATCAGAACTGATAAATGTCATACCAGGACTTGAATATCATCATGCTCATTTGACGTTGGCCAATCTAATATTGGAAACACAAATCTTAAAAAATGAAAACTCCCTTTACTGCAGATCAGTTTATAGATGTTTTTACAGATTATAATATTTCAGTATTTCCTTTGCAACTGCTTTTCTATGTCGTTGCCTTTATAGCAATATATTCAGCGATCAAACCAAATGGGAAATCAAACCTGGTTATCTCAACTATTCTTTCGTTTTTCTGGTTATGGATGGGCATCGTTTATCACCTGCTTTATTTCTCGACTATTAATAAAGCGGCTTATTTATTCGGAGCTCTCTTCATTCTGCAAGGCATCCTCTTTTTTATTCCCGGCATTTTCAGAAACCAGCTTTCATTTAAATTTCGTTCCGATAAATACGGCATGACAGGGATTGTACTGGTTTTATATGCGCTGGCTGTATACCCGATCCTGGGATATTTTATGGGTCATTACTATCCTTCTGCACCAACTTTTGGCCTCCCATGCCCTACTGCAATATTTACTTTTGGACTATTCCTTATGAGTGATAAAAAATTTCCTCTTGCCATTCTCATCATTCCATTTGCATGGTCAATTATTGGTTTCTCAGCCGCTTTTAATTTTGGCATACTGGAAGATTTGGGTCTTTTGTTTGCAGGATTAATTGCCTGCACAATGCTGGTTATAAGAAACAGGACATTCCGCCACAATGCTGTTGCATTGTAATTTTACTTACAATCCTAGCCGGGAATTTGTTTGAATGATGTGACATTATCATGATTATCTCTTTACAAGTTCCGTTGTAAAAACTATCAATTGATTAAAATAGAAAAAGCAAACCGCTGACACGAAAACGAATAAAAAAAAGAGGACTCATGTCCTCTTCTGGTACCCGGGAGCGGAATCGAACCGCCACGGCATCGCTGCCACAGGATTTTAAGTCCTGCGTGTCTACCAGTTCCACCACCCAGGCAGGTAAAAAAGAAAGCGGAAGTAAGCAGCGGCAGAAAATTAAAGACCGCTTACTGCTTACTGCCGCTGATTCCTTTCTTAAAGAGCCGATGACCGGGCTTCAACCTCCACTTTGTTCCGGTTGATAAACTTCTCGCCCGCATCATTCCCTTTCTATTGGAGCGGATGACCGGGCTTCAACCTCCACTTTGTTCCGGTTGATAAACTTCTCGCCCGCATCATTCCCTTTCTATTGGAGCGGATGACCGGGCTCGAACCGGCCACCTCGACCTTGGCAAGGTCGCGCTCTACCAAATGAGCTACATCCGCCTGCAATCACCACACAAGGATGATTTTAATCTTAATACCCAAACATTCCCCCGGGCATCATGGTCTTACTCGGGCTACACCAGTTACTACATCCGGTTTTATTCATCGAATGTAAGGCCCTGAGTGATTTTATTTTTGGGACGGCAAATATACAGGAATCATTCAATTTCAAAAATAATAATGATAAGTAAATCCTACCTGCTAAACATGCCCAGTATCACTTCTGTTGCCCCCGATTTCGACTCCACATAATGCTTTGCCGCAGCCGCACTTTTGCTCCTTACTGCCTCATCCTCAATAAACTTTTCCAGTTTGCCGGATAATTCAGATGCCGTGGAAATTGCGAAAGCGCCGCCGCAGTTCAACAATGCCAACGCTTCATTGAATTTTTCATTGTTGGGACCGAAAAAAACCGGGACACCATAAACCGCTGCTTCCAGCGTATTGTGAATGCCTTTCGAAAATCCACCGCCTACATAAGCAAAATCGCCATACCGGTACAAAGCTGACAACATGCCGATATTGTCTACTAACAGGATATCGTAAAGCGACATTTCCGCATTCCCGGCTTCCATAAAACGAATTACTTTAAAGCCGGAAAAAGTTTTAAGCACCTCCTCGATCCGGGATTCATTTATTTCATGAGGAGCTATGATCAGCTTTATTTTGCCTTGTAAGTTCTTCAGGCTGGCTGCCAGTATTTTTTCGTCAGCATTCCATGTGCTTCCTGCCACCAGAACTTTTCTGCCTGAACTAAAACGCTTTGCAGCCGGAATTTCCCTTGCATGCCTGGACAGTTCTATCACCCTGTCAAATCGCGTATCCCCGGCAACGGTGGAATTTGAAAACCCAATTTGCTTTAACAAAATTTCAGATTGCGCGTCCTGGACAAAAAAATGTGTAACACACATCAGCATCTTCCTGAAAAATCCACCATACCATTTAAAGAAACGATCTCCCGGTCTGAAAATAGCAGAGATCATATAAAGCGGTATTCCCTTTTTCTTCAATTCATAAAAATAATGATGCCAGTATTCATACTTCGTAAAAAAAACTTTTTGCGGCTGAACAAGTGAAATAAATAACGCTGCATTGGAAGCTGTGTCTGCCGGCATGTAAAAAATATAATCTGCACCAGGATAGTTTTTCCGGATCTCGTATCCCGAAGGCGAAAAGAAAGTGAGTACGATTTTTATTTCACTGTTCAGGGTTTTAAGATTCTCCATTACAGGTCTTCCCTGCTCAAATTCGCCCAGTGAAGAACAGTGAAACCAGGCACGGTTCTCTTCCGCAACGAGCGCCCCGCTTATTTTGCGCTTCCAGTCTTTTCTTCCATCGATCCATAACCTGGCTTTTTTATTTCCGAAAATTGCGGACAACCTGATGGCAAAAACATACAAACGTATGGCGAGGTTGTAAATTAAAATCATCCTTAAAAATCAATAGTAATAATAGGAAGTGGCGGCATGCCGGTAGAGCGGGAAAAACCAGCATATCTTCACTCCATAAAGAAGGTCAAGGCGTTTTTGAGTATCCTTCTTCATCTGGTCGAAATTGTAATCGCGCCTGTTTTGTGTGAAAGCCTGCGTACATTCAACTCCGATACTGAAATTCAGAAGACGCTTGTTACCGCAATACAGGTAACTGAGATTTTCAGTAAGAGCAAGTCCGTTGGTAAGGCGGTCGTACCCTTTTTTGTATTCTTTGCTCAGCTCCGGAACATCGTCTTTGTCAACATCAATCCGGATTTTATGCTGAAGAAATCCGGCGCCTGCAGTGAAAAGGATCCCGGAGTTTTTATTCGGCGCCAAAACAGAAAACAACTTTCCTGCCTTCAGTAAAAACTGAAACCCACGCTCATATAAATATACCTTGGCATATTCCCCGCTCTCCCCGATTATATAACCACCCTTCGTTGTAATGCTGTCAAGGATTCCATTCTCTTTCACCTTGTCCGCAAAAAGAAAATATCCATCCAGCCCTATCAGCCAGTTATTGAAAATTTATAATTAAGAAAACCGCCTGCATTAAAATTGTTGCTGAATCTTTCAGCCAGATCACCGCCCGGAACCTGGTACTGGAAGGATGCCCCAAGCATCGTGAAGGAGATACAAGAATCCTTGACGCTCTTTTGAGAAAAAGCACTCTGAAAAATTATTATGAAAAAAATTACAAGCCTGAATTTCATTTGCGCGAAGGTAAATAAATTGAAACGGGGTGACAAGGAGAGCCCGGGAGCCGGGAATAATCTGAATATTTTACCTCAGCACGTAATTACCCGGGCACTTCATCACTTTCCTACAAGTTTCCTGTTCTTCTTATGCCGTGATGAATCCCGTTTTGTCTTTTTGACGAGATTTTTTTTAAACGCTTTCTCCAAATCAACTCCAGTTTGGTTTGCAATACAGATGAGCACAAATAAGACGTCTGCAAGTTCATCATCCAGTTTTTTACCGATATCCGATTTTTTAAATGACTGGTCGCCATACGTGCGTGACATAACACGCGCCACCTCCCCTACTTCTTCTGTGAGAATGGCCATGTTCGTGAGCTCACTGAAATAACGCACACCATGCTTTTTAATCCAGCCGTCAACCTTTTTCTGCGCATCTTTTATCCTCATCATTCTTTGTTTTTTGAATCAATAATAATCGTAACAGGTCCGTCATTTACAAGAGATACTTTCATGTCGGCACCAAACTCACCGGTATGAATTTGTTTGCCCGTCTCTTTCTCCAATTGCAAAATAAATTTTTCATATAAAGGAATGGCAATTTCGGGTTTTGCCGCCTTCATATAACTGGGACGGTTTCCTTTATGCGTGCTTGCATGCAAGGTAAACTGGCTGATCAATAAAATTTCTCCGCCGGAATCCATGACAGATAAATTCATCGTTCCGGCCTGGTCGGCAAATATTCTTAACCGCGAAATTTTGCCGCACAGCCAGGCAATATCTTCATCATTGTCTTTCTCCTCGATGCCAAGCAGTATGAGTAATCCTTTCCCGATCTCCGATGTCAGCTCTCCGGAAATTTTTACAGAAGCATCTGCAACCCTTTGTATTACTACGCGCATTGGTGGATGGGGAATAGTTGATTGGTTGATTAGTTGATTTCCAAGAAGACAGATCTTCAAATTTGCAAATTATTTAAAAACGTCCTGGTTCATCATAATACTTACGTAACTTTCATACCTCGACAAAGCAATTTCATTATTCCTCACTGCGTCCTGAACAGCGCACTGGGTTTCATTGAAATGCAGACAATTGCCAAACTTGCAATCACGCCCTATCCTGAATATTTCAGGAAAGAAATGCGAAACTTCGTATTTGTCAAAATCAATTGTGCCGAATTCACGGATACCCGGCGTATCAATGATAAATCCTCCAAAAGGCAATTCATGCATCTCTGCAAATGTTGTGGTATGAATTCCTTTCTGGTAAGAAGAAATTTCCGAAGTCTTCAGGTTGATTCCCGGAACAAGCGCATTGATGAGCGTTGATTTCCCGACACCGGAATGCCCGCTGAATAAACTTACCTTATCCAGCAAAGCAATTTTCAATTCTGCCAGGGAGCTTTCATCAAACGAAGAGACAATAAAAACAGAATAGCCGATGGAAGTATAAAGTGTTTTTAGTTCTTCCACATAGGTTCTCATCGTTTCATCGTAGAGGTCACACTTGTTGAAGACGATTCCCGCAGGAATGCTGTAAGCTTCGGCGGTGGAAAGAAAGCGGTCTATAAACCCCAGTGAAGTGCGCGGTGAAATTGGTGTCGCCACAACCAGGGCACGGTCCAGGTTGGCAGCAATGACCTGGATCTGCTTCGACAGGTTTACGGATTTCCGGATGATGTAATTCTTCCTTTCATGTAATTGGGTAATCATGCCCATCCCATCAGATTCCTCTACTTCCACGTTGTCACCAACAGTTACAGGATTGGTCGCTTCAAAACCTTTCAGCCGGAGGTTGCCACGGATGCGGGAAAGCAATACCTTTCCATCATCAGTACGCACAAGGTATTGACTCCCGGTGGATTTAATAATCAGTCCTTTCATCGCGGACGAAAGTAGTTCGAAATTGCAAATTAGAAATTAGAAAATGTGAATTAAAAATCAGGGGTGGCTAATCTTTAATTCACCCGATAGTAAAGGAAAATGCTTTAGATTTGAGCCAGCGGGAAAAGGCAGAGATAGAAGGCAGAAGTCAAAAGTTAAAAGTCATAAGTTAAGAGTTAGAAGTGAGAAAAAAAATAGAACTAAAAAATGGCAAGTAGCCAGAAGCAAGCAGACGGTAAATGTCAATCAAGGTAAACAACATTATAAAAAAGTACGGAGCCCAGCATGCACTGAATGATGTCAGTTTTGAAGTTAACAGCGGACAGGTAGTCGGTTTTCTCGGACCGAATGGTGCGGGTAAGTCAACGATGATGAAAATAATTACGTGTTTTATTCCGCAGACTTCCGGAACCGTTTCTGTTTGCGGCTTTGACGTAAACGACCAGTCCATCGAAGTACGGAAAAAGGTAGGCTACCTGCCTGAACACAACCCGCTCTATCCGGAAATGTATGTGAAAGAATACCTGGATTTTGTTGCCGGCGTTTACAAAATGGGAATCAACAGAAAAAAAAGGATTGAGGAAATGATTGAAGTCACCGGCCTGCAGGTTGAACAGAAGAAAAAAATCGGTGCACTGAGTAAAGGATACAGGCAACGCGTCGGTCTTGCACAGGCGATGATCCACAATCCGGAAGTATTGATACTGGATGAGCCGACTTCCGGGCTTGATCCGAATCAATTGGTCGATATCCGCGAGCTGATCAAAAATATCGGAAAGGAAAAAACCGTGATGCTTTCCACGCACATCATGCAGGAAGTTGAAGCCATCTGCGACCAGGTTATTATTGTAAACAAAGGAAAAATTGTTGCCAACGAAACAACAGAAGTCATACAGCAAAGGTCGGGTGGTGACAATATCGTAATAGCAGAATTCGACAAGGATGTAGAACGTATAAAAATTTCGTCCATACCTGGAGTAAAAAGAGTAATGCTTGTGAAAGGAAATACCTGGAAAATCTATTCGTCCTCTGCTGACGATTTACGTCCTGCCGTATTTAACTTTGCTGTCGAAAATCAATTAATGGTGTTGTCGCTGCAGAAGGAAGAGCAAAGCCTGGAGGAAGTTTTTCATCAGCTGACGAAAACAGATTAAGCCGCGTACTTATCGGATCGAGTGTAAAACAAATCAAGTATGTTAAATGACCGTTTCAAATTTTCAGGGTTAAATAAGCTGATGTTTTTTGTTGCAGGCCTGGTCCTTTTCGGCGCCATACAAAGCGTTTACTCCCAGGGAATCGCTGCATACACCGATTACCGCGGGGCATTCCAGGTTTTTGACAGAGGCGTTTACCAGCAGCTTGAATACATGCCCGTGAAATCATTCCAGGCCGGCGGAAATTCACTGGCATATATTGACAACACCGGTGAATTCCAGATTTATTACAACGGCAGAAAGTACCACCAGCTGTACGCAACAGACCAGTTCAGCTATTACACATCCAATTACCTCACTGCTTATAAAGTGGGAACAGTATTATATGTTTTTGAAAAAGGAAAATCACAAAAGATCTCCTACTTCTGTAACCAGTTTTTTGTCAGCGACAGCCTTGTTGCATATTATGATGACAGCAATTACAACCTGGGCGTTTACTACAACGGCAGCAATGAAGCGATTGAAAGTTCTTTGCTTGCTTCTCCTCAAACGGTAAAAGCGGGAAGTAACATTTTGGCATACGTGAATCAGTCAGGTTACTTTAAAGTTTTTTATCATGGTGAAGTAACAGATGTAGATGTAAGCACGCCTGTTTCATTTGATGCAGGACGGGATGTAGTTGCTTACGTGGATGGCTACCAGAAATATTTCCATCTTTTTTATAAAGGTCAGACCGCACAGGTAGATGTGAATGCACCCGAATCATATAAAGTCGGTTATGGCATCATGGCTTATGTTGACTATGATGGCAACTTCCGTGTTTTTAACGGAGGAGCCACACGGAGATTGCTCAGCCAGAAACCTGATTTTTATGACGTAATGGGAAACATGATTGTTTACGGTTATAACAGCGAGTTCCGGACTTTTGAAAACGGAGAATCAAAGCTCATTGACGACATCATGCCAAAGGAATACAAGCTGAGTACTGATGGCGTTGCTTATGTAGATGTTGATGGCGTATTAAAATTTTATTACAAGGGAAAACTGAATGTCGTCTCCCATGAAACTGTGAACAAATATTATGTGAATAACGATGTTGTGTGGTACCTGCTGGGAGCCAATACGTGGAGGGCCTGGTATAACGGGGCGAATTATTAAAACCCTGCGGTCGTCCTGATTATTCGGGGCGCCTGTTGACTTGCTTTACCCGCAAGACAGGGAATATTGAAATTCAGATATGTCATCCCTGCACGAACTTATTTCATGATAGCATTCATTCCCTACATCATCATTCTTCTCTTCACCGCTTATATCCTCTACGGCTTTTTCCTGCTGGTACAGAATTTCTTTTTAAGGCTTAGAGACAAGGTCGGACTTGCTTTTTCAGGAAAAGTGATAGCCCGTAATGACGACCTTGAAAAATACCTGCTGCACCGCTTCTCCTACTACGACAGGCTGCCGGGAGAAATGAAAGTGAAATTCCTGCTTCGGGTTAAAAACTTTATCCGCAGCAAAACATTTGAAGGGCGTGAAGGACTTGAAGTTACCAATGAGATGAAGTCATGGGTAGCTGCTTCAGCAGTTCAGCTCACCTTCGGACTGAACAAATATTCACTTGCGCACTTTACAAAGATCATCCTCTACCCGGAAGCCTTTTATAACAGGCAAGACGATGCTTTGCATATCGGTGAGACAAATATGCGTGGTGTTATCGTGCTTTCATGGAAAGATTTGCAGGAAGGATACAAGGAAGCCAACGACAACTTCAACGTCGGCTTGCATGAAATGGCGCATGCATTGGAATTGCAGCTGCTGCTGAAAGATGACTACGATACTTTTTTTGGAAATTATTATCCCAAGTGGAGCATCATCGCTGCGGAGGAATTTGAAAATGTAGAAAATGAAAGGGGCTCCTACCTCCGAAAATATGCAGGCACCAATAAAAGGGAGTTCTTTGCCGTCTGCATCGAATATTTTTTTGAGTCGGGTGCAGAATTCCGCAAACAGCTGCCTGAAATATATTACCACCTTTGTATCCTGCTCAACCAGGATCCGTTACACAATGATGCGCATGTTGAAGAAGTCGCGCGAAAAACTCCCGAAGAACTGGAATTTGAAATTACTTCTTTGTCTCCTGTTCTTGAACCGGAATATTCCCTGCTGAATTTGTCAATTCACGGACTTTATTTTGGATTGATTTTCATAATCTTTATGCTGCAGGGATTCAAAGGGAATCATGTTTTTCTTTATTATACCGTTGTCCTGACAATTGCAGCATTGATTTCACTCTATTTCAGGATGAATAAATTGATTCTTTATGAAAGTTACCTTACAGTCAAAAGTCCATTCGGCAAAACGAAAAGTATTTATGAATTAAATGATATCGTAGCAGTTTATATAGACAGCGACAGGTCAGGCAATTCGTTACGCGTGGTGCAGGCAAGGCAGGGCAGGATCATCCGGACAAGCCATTCCTACCTTGCGAAAGGAAGTGATATCGAAATGTTACTGCAGAAACTCAAAGAGAAAAAAATAGCTGTCTCACAATTTTAATAAACTTACCAGGCTTATACACCAGGTGCGGTGCACATTATAAAATGCCGAAACACAAAATCACTCCTGTAAAAAAAGAACAAAGCGTGCCGGTGGCTGTTGAAAAGAACAGCCGCATTCAGTCCCCTGTAGTTCTCACAATTCTGTTTGGAATAATTAGCTTAATCGTCATGTTCAACCATGAAATGTGGCGCGATGAATACCAGGCATGGCTGATTTCAACTTCTTCCGCATCACTTTCAGATTTGTTTTCAAACATCAGGTATGAAGGCCATCCTTGCCTGTGGTATCTTGTTCTTTTTGGTGCATCAAAGATCAGCAGCAATGTAATCCTCATGCAGGGAATACATCTTTGTATTGCGATCTCAACGGTTTATTTAATCTTCAGGTATGCGCCCTTCAGGACAATTGAAAAGGTCCTGCTTGTATCCGGATATTTTTTCATGTACGAGTATTGCATCATTTCCAGGAACTATGCAATATCGGTTTTAATAATAATAATTCTCTGCATTACATTTCAACGAAACCGCCCGACCGGAATTGTTCAGGGCTTGCTGCTATTCGCGCTTTGCAACACCAACCTGTATGGAGCTTTTATTGCCGGAGTATTTTTTCTTTATATTCTGATTGAGATATATGAGAACAGGAGTAACAGCAAATACCTGGTCAAATCGCTGATGCCTGCCGCAATTATTGCCATTGGATTTTTGTTATTGTATTTCCAGGTAAAACCTGCTTCAGAGATGCAATACAATGAATATTATAAATGGAACAGGGGATTCACCATGGACCACGTTTTGGACACAATTGCAAAACTTTGTGATGTTTATTTTCCTGTTCCCACATTACAGGTTGCAGGTTCATTCGGCAAGAACATCATCACGGGTGCATCTTTTATCAAATCAATTATTGCCATTGCTTGCGTGGTGATCGCTAGCTTTTCGCTGAAGAAAAACAAGCCTTTGCTTATCGCATATTTAGCCGGAACAATTGCAATACTTGGCGTGCTTTACTTTAACACACACACTTCCTTAAGGCATGAAGGCTTTTTATTTTTATTATTGGTTGTGGTCATGTGGCTCTTCCGTGGTATGCTTCAATCAACAAATAATTCTGACACAATAACAAAAAAATTATTTCTGTTCATCCTCGTCTTCCAATTCATTGGAGGAATGGTGGCGATCGGCAAAGAGATTGCATACCCATTTTCAAACCTTGAAGATGCCGGACGATTTGCGGTTAAAAATGAATATGAGAAAGCAGATATCTCCGGAATCCCTGATTACATCATTTCCCCGTTCACGGCATTTACGCACAAACCTGTTTATGCGGCTGAAACAGGAACACAAATCACTTTTATTAAATGGGATGACGAAAGAAAGGAAGACAATAGCTCCCTGATTCAGATATTTTCGAGGGCAGACTCCCTTGTAAAAAACGGAATGCCGAAAGCTGTCATTGTGCTGAACCTGGGAATGGTAGATTCCCTGCAAAACCCGATAGATGGTTTTCCGATTAATGACACTACGGAGGTTACTTTTGTCAAAAAATTCGACAAGCCATCACTTGTTGCTGATGAGAAGTACTTTTTTTACGAGGTGACGAGGAAGAAAGAACCAGGCAGCAGGTAGCAGGCAATAGACAAAAACAGCCAATAGAAATTCTTGTCGAATTTTTAACCGTTCTATACGTTTAAAGTTCACATCGAAAAAACCTCCATTCTCAAATCTAATTTTACCTTTGCAGGAATGAAAAAGACGCTTTCTCTTCTTTTCCTGTTGTGCTCGTTTGCAGCATTTTCGCAGACAGAACGCAACAATGATTTAGTTCAATTCAGCGGAGTGGTCGTAGCCGGCGATTCCCTCGAACCGATTCCATTTACAAGTATCATGGTCCGCAACAGTTACCATGGAACAGTGAGTGATGTCTATGGCTTTTTCTCTTTCGTGGCAAGGATGAAAGACACCATTGAATTCAGTGCCATCGGCTTCAGGCGCGCAGTGTTTATCGTGCCTGATACCATTACAGATTTCCGCTGTTCCCTTATCCAGATTCTGAAAACGGACACCATCCATCTTCCTGAAGTAACAATTTTTCCGTGGCCTACGAAGGAGCAATTCAAGGAAGCATTTGTCAACCTCAAGGTACCAAATGACGACCTCGCCCGCGCACAGCGCAACCTGAACAAAAACGAATTGAACTACCTGGCAACTAACATGGCAATGGACGGCAGTATGAATTTCCGGAATGCAATGGCTACCCAGCAAAGCCGGCTATACTATGCCGGTCAGGTACCCACTTCCAACTGGCTCAACCCCATTGCATGGGCGCGCTTTGTGCAGGCCTGGCAGAATGGTGATTTCAAAAAGAAAAATACTGAAAAGCCAAAGCGGGAAGAGTAGCATTTTTTATACATGATCAATAAACTACGGTTTTGCTTTCAATACCTCGCCGGCTTTTTGCTGCTTGCTGCCTGTATTTCACCTTTACATTCCGGTGCGCAGACAGGGACCATCTTCGGCACTGTTAAAGACTCACTGAACAAACCGTTATTTGGTGTCGGCGTTTCAGTATTCGGTAAACCATTCGGCACCACTACAGATGAAAACGGGACTTACTCACTTACTGTTCCCGCCAGCCAGAAACTCAAAATTATTTTTTCATTTACCGGACTGAACCGTGATTCAGTTTTTGTTGAGCTGAGAGAAAACGAAAAGCAGGAAATCAATATGAAGCTCAGCGGGAGGGTGAAAGAACTGACAGAAGTAACCATTGAAGACCAGACCCTCAAAGGTGTTAACATAACGCGCATCAACCCGAAAATTATTTCAGTGCTTCCAACCGTCAACCAGAGTGTGGAAGACATTCTCAAAACTTTACCCGGGGTAAGCAGTGCAAATGAACTGAGTTCAACATACAGTGTGCGCGGCGGCAATTATGACGAGAATCTTGTGTATGTAAATGACGTGGAAATATACAGGCCATTACTCGTGCGCAGCGGCCAGCAGGAAGGATTGAGTTTTATTAATCCTGATATGGTGGAAACGATAAACTTTTCTGCCGGAGGCTTTGATGCTGTATATGGCGATAAACTCTCTTCCGTCCTCGATATAAAATACCGGAAGCCGGAAAAGTTCGGGTATACGCTGAATGGAAGCCTGCTTGGAGCTGCTCTTGAAATGGAAACCAGGAGCAAGAACAAGCGCTGGACTGCAATCGGCGGTATCCGCTATAAATCGAATGCTTATCTCCTGAATACATTCGAAACGAAGGGAGAATACAAACCGAATTTTATTGATGCACAGCTGCTCACCACATTTGAAGCTTCTAAAAAATTTTCCATTGAAGTATTGGGAAACTATGCACGCAATATATACAACCTCATTCCTGAAAGCCGCGAAACAAATTTCGGAACTATTACGGATGCAAAAAGATTCACCGTTTATTTTGAAGGGCGGGAAGAAGACCGGTATGAAACATATACTGGGGCGGTAACAGGTATTTATAAACCTACAGAAAAATTAAAACTGAAATTAATTGCTTCCGGGTACCATGCTGATGAGCAGGAGAATTTTGACATCCTGGGCCAGTATTTCCTGGATCAACTGGAAGCTGATTTGGGAAAAGAAGATTTCGGAAACGTTTTATTCAACCTGGGCATAGGCTCCTTTCTGAACCATGCCCGCAACCGTTTGCAGGCTACCGTATATAACGGCGAACATAAAGGTGAATGGGTGGGAAATAAAGTTCTTGTTCAGTGGGGAATAAAAGCTCAGCATGAAGAAATAGAAGACAAATTAAATGAATGGTATTACCTCGACTCGGCGGGTTATTCCATTCCCTCCTACCGCGACCCCAACAATCCACAGATTATTTTAAACGATGTGGTGAATGCAAAAAATTCCCTGAGCAGCAACCGCCTGATGGGTTACATTCAGAATACCTGGCAAATGGCCGATACAGGAAAGCTCGTTCTAACGACAGGAGTCCGCGCAAATTATTGGGACCTGAACCAGCAGTTGGTAATCAGTCCTCGTCTTTCTCTAACATACAAGGCAAAACACTGGAAGCAATTCAGCATGAAATTTTCAGCTGGATATTATTACCAGCCACCATTTTACCGTGAGCTCCGCGATATGAAAGGTGTGGTGCATACAGATCTCAAAGCACAGCAATCCATTCACCTTGTGCTGGGCACAGATTATTATTTCCTCGCCCTTGGGAGGGAATTTAAGCTTACATCGGAAATATTTTACAAATTCCTGGATGAGCTGATACCATACAAAGTGGATAACCTTCGCATTCGCTACCTCTCAAAAAATAATTCAAAAGGATATGCACGGGGAATTGACTTCCGCTTATTCGGGGATTTTGTTCCTGGCGTGGAGTCCTGGGCATCGCTTTCACTTCTCCAGACAAAAGAAGATTTGAGTGATGACTACTATTACAAAAAGTACAATGCAGAAGGAGACGAAATCATTTCCGGTTATACATACGACCAGGTGGCAACAGACAGTGTAAGGATAGAACCGGGCGAGATCCCCCGCCCTACCGATCAGCTGATCAACTTTGGATTATTTTTCCAGGATTATTTTCCGAAGTGGCCGACTTATAAAATGCAGCTGAGCCTGTTGTTCGGATCAAGCCTCCCTTTCGGACCTCCAGGACCGGACCGTTACAAGGATGTACTGCGCTCACCCACATACAGGCGCGTGGATATCGGTTTCTCCAAACAAATTATCGGGGAAGACGTGAAGCGTCCGCCGAAAATAAAATTACTCAGGAAGTTTGAAGCCATCTGGATTACACTGGAAGTTTTTAATCTTTTACAGGTCAATAACGTCTCATCATATATCTGGATTACTGATGTCACCAACGACAGAAGATATGCTGTTCCGAATTACCTCACCGGGCGCCAGCTGAACCTTCGTCTCAATTTCAAATTCTGAAAATGAAAAGAATATTATTATCGTTACTGTTCATTACATGCACCACCTGTTCTTTCTCGCAGTCAATGATTTTCTGCGAAAAAGTTTCACAGGAGGATGGAAAGCCCGACAAACCAAGTCATATCTTCAGGATTGGAAGAGATGGCGGATTCTTTCAGATGCTTGCCGTACTCGACAAACCCGTGAATACATCCGAAGTAAAAATTGATATTTTCAAAGTTGATGATAGCGGGAAAGAATCCTTTGATGCGACCGTTTCAGTCAAGACACAACCTGAATGGGTCTGGTTTTCCAAGCAGATCAATTTTTATAAAGGCGGTGATTATACAGTATACGCTTATACTGCCGAGGACAAGTTGCTTTGTACAGGGATGGTGAAAGTCATTCTCGAGTAAGCGGTACTGATTACTAATCATTACGAATGTTACCAATGCTACCGATATGGTTAATCTAAAAGATTTGACTTCAGCAGTGACCATTGGTAATTGGTAGAATGCAACCAATAAAAAAAACGCTGTAGCCAAGGCAATTGACTACAGCGTATAATTACTATTCACCTAAAACAAACTCTAATTTCTTCTTAAGCAGGTAAAAAGGTAACGGTTGAAAATTCAAACGGTAAAAACACGGTTGGTGTGAATGTCAACCGTTACCTGAAAAATTCCTGAGCTGAGATACCGAAGTTTTGCTTCGGACGAGGGATAGAAGGGATTCACGAACCCGGAACTTTTGCCTGCTTTATTAACTTAAATCCAATTCAAATCGAAACAATGAACTTTATGAGGTTAAAAGTATCTTCACAGCTGATACCCGAAACGGAATTTTTGTAAAGCGAGCGAAAGATTAGGTGAATGTCTTTATTTGTAAGGTGAAAGGAGTTGTGGGTATAATCCAAAAATGGTTTTCTTTGAATAAGTACGAGGAAATTGATAAAAAATGAACCCGCAATCGAACAAGATAGCAACGCAAGATCTCATCGTTAAAGCAAACACCGATTTGAAATGAACATCCGTTTTATTTTTTTAGCACTTATCTTCATTTCAACATTTAAAGGACTTGCACAATCTGCATTCCCGCAGGGAGGATACAAATCTGCTGATGAACTGAGGAAACGACAGCCTTCATTCCATTTGCAATTTCATCCTGTTGCACGATCAAAGGAAGAAATATTATTGTACGGCGGTAATGATTATTTTATGCGCTGCGAGGAAGAAGGAATTGATCAGAAAACGATCACTACGGAATTATATGCAGTAAGTATTGGCAGCGGCTTATTCCTGAATACCCTTGTGCACGAACTGGCGACAGGCTATGCAAATGTGCTCAGCGAAGGCCGGTATCTTGTTTTTCTCTCGGCATTTAAAGACAAAAAGAAGAGACGCACATTAAGCGCGGCTTTGGGCGCAGGCCCGGTTCAGGTGGAAATAGCAATACCGTCAACAACACGTGCAGTTCTTGCCAATGCAAAACCGCCGAAAAGATTTCTCCTTGTCATGGACCTGCAGACAGAGGTCGTCTCCCTTTGTGACAGAAATTTTTTGATTAAAATACTTAAGCCATTCCCTGATATAGAATACGAATATTCGCTCGAGCCGGAACAAAGCAATGAACAAACCCTGATCAACTATGTACAGAAAGTGAATGTTGCAACAGGCTATTGATTAATCCTGTTCCCCCGGTTGCGCATCTTTGACTAAAATGAAACGGCTATTTAATCCTTTCACTGAAGGAGCAACGCTGCCATTATCGGTTTTATCAAATTCTTCCTTCGTCATGATTTGAAGCGGTTTCAGCTTGGCTGCTTTCAACTCTGAATTTACTTTTGGAAGATCAGTTTTCCAGTTCGCATCTGCTATATCTTTCTGCTTCTTCAAATCGTATGTCAGGCCTTTCAGTTTATCCAGTTGTGCATCTGTTGGCCGGCCGTCATAGCCAACAACCGATCCATAAAGTTCACTGAGTTTTTCGCGGATGCGTTCTTCCCCGGTAATGCCGAGGCCTTCCTTGGTAGCTACGAGCTCTTTGTGAATTTTCTCAAGCTTGTCAACGTAATTTTGCAGTGATTTTTTCAGGGCAGCATCTTTGGTATTGACAATCACAGCTTTTGCAGAATCAATCATACTCAACACCTGGTGATTAAAAAACGCAAGATCTTCCGTGAGGTTAAATACCTGCATCACTGCGCTTCTGTGCGCTGCAATGTCCTCATCGTTGTGCGGAGAGATCGGGTCTTTTATCAACTCAACCGTTCCGGTGTAAGTCTTGTCGCCCTTGGTAAGTTTTACTGTATAGATGCCCGGCTCTACCAACGGTCCGAAAAATCCTGAACCATCAGCCCTTACACCTTTTGCCGTACGCGGTGGCTTGGTGCGCATGGACCAGCTGATTTTATTGATACCTTTTCGTTTTGTGGCCGGGACCGTTCCTAGGGATTTTCCTTCTTTGTCAAACATCTCCACTTTAAGATCACCTGTTGTAACCCTGTCCTTCAGGTAATAAATAATCCGGCAATCTTCAGGCGAATTTGGTCCTGAAAAACTTCCTGCTGTCGGGTATGAACCACCCCAATGCCCGTTGGTAACAGGTGTAGGTCGGGATTTCAGAATCGTCACATCTGCATCAAGCACTTCCGGAGTAAGCTGACGGATTGGTGAAATATCATCTACAATTAAAATTCCACGGCCATGTGTTGCAAGAACGAGGTCATTTGTTTTGGCATCGATCTGAATATCCCTCACAGCACAATTGGCAATTTTTGCATTCATCTGCGCCCAGCTTTCTCCACCATCAATAGATACATACAAACCGAACTCTGTCCCGAGGAACAGGACGTTTTTGTTTACCAGATCTTCCTTTATTTTGTGAGCGTAGCCGGCATGAAGATCAACGGAATTGAGCTGCTTCCATGTTCTGCCAAGATCTCCTGAACGGAAACAATATGTATTCATGTCTCCATACATGTGATTCTCAAAAGTTGCGTACACCACATTCTTATCAAACTTGCTTGGCTCGATGCTGCTCACCCAGCATTGCGAAGGCATACCTGTAATATATTGGTTGATCTTCGTCCAGCTTTTTCCATCATTGGTTGATAATTGCAGATTGCCATCGTCTGTTCCAACCCAGATCATACTTGCATCAAGAGGTGATTCAGCAATGGTAAAAATAGTACAGTGATTTTCTGCCGACGAATTATCTGTAGTCACTCCCCCGCTCTCTTCCTGTTTCTGCTTGAGCGGATCGTTTGTGGTAAGGTCAGGTGAAATGCGTTCCCATGTTCTGCCCTGGTTGCTGCTCCTGTGAAGGTATTGAGAACCCATGTATAGTTTCCGGCTCGACACACCAACATACAACGGAGTATTCCAGTTGAAGCGCAATTTGGTTTCTCCCTGCAAAGGCTGAGGTTGAATATCCAGGTATTCATTTGTTTTCCTGTTCACGCGCGAGGCATGTCCTCCCTGGTATTCTGAATAAATTACATCCTTGTCAACAGGATCGGGTTGCACCCAGAAACCATCACCGAATCCGACATTCACCCAGTCACCATTGTCAATGCCGCCGATACTTTGAGAAGCAGTCATCCAAGATCCGTTATCCTGAAGCCCGCCATATACGTTGTAAGGAACTGCATCGTCAATCTGCACATGATAAAACTGGGAGACAGGAAGAATGTTCAGAAACAACCAATTGTTTCCCTTATCAAGGCTCATGTAAATTCCTCCGTCAGTTCCGAGAAGGAGGTGCGATGGATTGTTGGGGTTAATCCACAAAGCATGATGGTCACTATGGACCCAGCCACCCTGGTAGCCGCCTTCCTTGAAACTTTTTCCGCCATCTTCACTTATTGACAACGACCATGCAGGACGGTATACGCGCATCGGATCAGACGGATCAACGGCAATCACGCTGAAATAAAAAGGACGGCCTTCTACATTGTTGTTACTTCCTTGTTCTGTCCAGCTTGCACCGGCATCAGTGCTTAGATATAAGGCCGTTTTTTTTGCTTCCACTATGGCAAAGAGGTTATCCGGTTTGCTTGGTGCAAGCGCCAAAGCAACACGGCCGAATTCTGTTTCTGGTAATCCTTTGGTAAGTTTATTCCACGTCTTTCCGCCATCGGTACTTTTGTAAACTGCGCTTCCCTTTCCGCCAGAAGAAAATGAATATGGTTTTCTCCTGAACTCCCACGTACTTGCATAAATGATATCGGGATTCTGCGGATTAATGAGCACTTCAGCGCAGCCTGTTTTCTCATTGATATATAAAATATTATTCCAGGTTTTTCCTCCATCGGTTGTTTTGTATAACCCGCGGTTCTTGCTGTCGCTCCACAGAGGGCCAGGCACAGCAACTAAAACCTCATCATGATTTTTAGGATTGATGGCAATCCTGCTGATGTGTTCTGATGAATCCAGTCCGACCTTCGACCAATTTTCCCCGGCATCTGTAGACTTATATAAGCCTGAACCTACACTCACGCTGTTGCGCATATTGGATTCGCCCGTTCCGCACCAGATAATATCCGGATTACTCTGATCAACAGTAAGCGCTCCAACTGACTGATTGTATTTATCAAAAATTGATTTAAACAAAGTGCCGCCTGTAGTCGATTTCCAGACACCTCCGCCGGCAGACCCGACATAAATAATACGCGGATCTTTTGTAACCACGTCAATTGCAGTAATCCGTCCGCCCATTACTGCAGGACCAATCTGGCGCGCTTCCATCATGCCCAGGGTTCCGCTTGTGATTTTTGGTTTCTGCTGGCCATTGGTGTCAGCAATCGCAGCGAATGTAAAAGCTGCAAGAAGGAGAATTTTATTTTTCATTGGAGGTTGAATTGGTATTTAGAAACAAGATATGAGAGATGAAACTAAAGACCTCGCCTGCATCGAGAGTGAATCTAAATGAATGCAGGGGAAGATCAGCAAAGGGAATTAAGGATTACTGCTTATTTCTTTTTGTCTTCTGCCGGTGCCGCTTGCGGGGCCGGCATCTTGAAAATACTGCGGTCAATTACAGGATTCACATCCACTGTTTCAACAATGAGCGTTTGTCCCTGTGAAGCGCCTGCTTCGCGGCTTTCCATTGCAAAAGGAAAAAGGATGTCGCCTGCTTTCCTGTAATCTGAATAGAGCACATCAGCGGTTGTTTCCTTGTCATTAAACTTATGGGTTGTTGTTTCTTTCAAAGTGAGGTATGTACTGGCATCTATATAGTCGTATTCGATGTCACCGCTCTTTTTTGTTATCTTCAATTTATATACCTCTGTGCCCTCCATGTCTTCTTTACCAAGCAATTCAACGGTGTTTCCTTTTTCCTTGTAATTGAAAAGCGCACCGGTGAGATCCATTTCGTCTTTTGATTCTTTTATTTCATCAGCATTCATGCGCTCAGCGTCTTTTTTTCCCGACATCGGATTAATACTCCATCCGCTGTCACCTTCTACAGCAGCCAATATCTTCATGCCCTGAACTTCCACTTCCCTGCGCATTGCTTCATTATTTATAAAATACATTGTAATGGGAGCTTTCATGCCGGCAGCTATCTCCACGCTGCATAAAAGTTTCATTGTTTTAAGGTTGGCTAATTTGTCCTTTCCGCCCATCGCTTCAAAATGTTTGTTGATGATCTCTTCAGCGGTTTGTGAAAAGGAAAGTTGTGAACCGATTGCAAAAGCAACCAGGATGAATAGTGATTTAATTTTCATTGCGTGTTTTTATTTTGCTCAAATGTAACAGGAGAAATTGATTTTGGAAAGTTAATAGTTGTTAAGGAAAAAGCACATGAGATGTGAGATGAGACGCATGAGAAATAATGATTTTCTAATTCTAAACAGTAATATTGCATTCCATATCGAAGTAGTGACGTTCTTGTTTCATCCTGATTGTAATCGGCACTAATAATCTCACATTTAAATTCTTCTACTATGTACTGGCTTGTAAAATCTGATCCTGAAACCTACGGGTGGCCTGAATTCAACAAAGACAAAAAAACATCCTGGGATGGCATACGCAATTATGCTGCGCGTATTCACCTGAAAGCGATGAAGCGCGGTGATGATGTTTTATTTTACCACAGCAACAAAGATGCGGGAGTAGTCGGTATCGCAAAAGTGACGAAGGAATTTTATCCTGACCCGACCGCCAAAGAAGAGGGCTGGGTAAGCGTTGAGTTACAATGTATCAAAGCTTTAAAAAATCCGGTACCGCTGTCAGCGATTAAAGCCGATAAAAAGCTGAAAGACATGCAGCTGGTAAAAATCAGCAGGTTATCGGTTTCGCCGGTTACGGCAACTGAATTCGAAACCATTTTAAAAATGGGAGGGCTTTAAGGATTTATTGCTGAACATGTGAAAACCTGAAATAACGCTGACCTTTTCGTGGTTCAAAAAACAATTCATACTATAACCGGAATTCTTTTTCGCCTCGAATCCAGGGCGGGTTTGATGATGACGTCATGTATCATTGCCACTACCTTTCTTGCATTCGCCATGATATACGTGCAGCCCGTTTTTAAAGTGGCATTCCATGGAATTCCGTTTTCAAAACTTTCTGAAAACCCGTTTGACCTTTCAACCCCCAATCCGCTGCGATACCGGATCCTGGCTCCTTTTATAGGCTACTTGTTGTTTCTCCGTGGCGGTAATTTTTACCTGTTGCCTTTACTGGTTACGTGGATTTTTCCTGCCATTGTATATTTCCAATACCGCAAAAGAAATATTGAAGTAATTGATTCATTATTCATTACCAGTTTCATCACCTTCTCCTGCGTAGTGCTTTTGCCGCTTGTTGCCCCTGCATACACCGATATCATTACCTGGCTTCTGGTGTTTCTCGCATTCCGGTGGATCGAAAAAATACCGCTAAGCGCGTTCTGTTTTTCACTTGCCATCCTGAACCATGAAAGCAGCATTGTGCTGATGCCGGCACTGATTCTTCTGAGTTATAAAAAAAACAAACAACGTACACTGAAGGCAATCATTTTTTTCCTGCTGGCATGTGTTCCGCATCTGTGCTATCGCTGGTACGTGCATGTAAATTCTGAAACAGTTTATAACGTTTCATTTTATTTTTCAAAATCAAATATTTTCTTTACGCTGAAAAAACTGATTCTTTACCTCCCTGCTGCCATTTTCTATGCATTCAAACTCTGGTGGTTTTTTCCGGTTTTCTTCATTTGTTGGGCTGCCTATCACCGGAAATACCTGGACTTTTTTATCATCCTGTTTATTCTGGCCGGCGCTTTTTCATTGATCCTGATCAGCTACGATTATACCCGCATGCTTGTAATCGCTTTCCCTGCTGTGCTGCTGTCGTACGAATGGATGATGAAAAATTATAACCGGGAAAAATTCCGGAGATTTTCCCTGGTTTTAATCGCACTGAATTTTTTAATCCTTCAATACCATTTTAACTATGACGGGGCACAGCCAATGTTTCCATGGATACTGAATAAAGCATCTGCAATGTTGGGAATGCCGATTTATTAGCGGTAGCGAAGGAGGGTTACAGCTCCCTTTTTTATTTTGGTATTGATTCCATCCATTGAGTACTGAACAATACAAAGATAAATGCCATCATGTACCAAATGATTTGCATAGGTTCCGTCCCAGCCCCGGTCAATATCATCACTTTCAAAAATCTGTTCTCCCCAGCGGTCAAACAAACGGATATTAAAATTTTTTACCCCGATGCCATAAGCGCGGAAAATTTCATTCAGCCCGTCACCATTCGGTGTAAAGGAATTCGGAAAAACCACATCGTCCAGGCATTTCTCCTCGACAAAAATACTGTCAACCCCCAGGCATCCCGCTGATGTTGTTACCGTAAGAAAATAAAATCCCGGGGCGCCTACAAAACGGAATGAAGAATCAGAACCATCGTCCCACAAGTAGGAAGAAAAATTTCCTGCATGCAATTCAATTGTATTACCGGTACATAAAGATGTGTCACTGCCCAAGAAACCAGCTGGAGTTCCTGAGTTGCCATCCGCAACATTAATGGCAATTGTAATCGGAACACAAATGCCCGGGCCGCCCACTGTTACCTCATAAGTGCCCGCCGCCAGGTTATAAGCGGTATCTGTAACCTGGACCGGGACCGTATTCCATGAGTAAGTATAAAGTCCCGGATTGGTTGTTTGCAAAATCGCCATCCCGTCATTGGCACCGGCACAGCTCGTTGGCATTGCAACAGAAGTTGGATTGAATGCTACATTGCTTAAAAGGACCTGCACAGTTTCATCAATCGAACAAACATCTGTTCCGCTTATCGTAACAGTATATGAACCCGCAGCGAGATTTGTTGCGGTTGAATTTGTCTGCACCGGTACGCTGTTCCATGAATAATTGTAAATCCCCGGTGGATTTACCGTTACAGTGGCGGTTCCATCACCAATGCCTGCACAGCTTTCGTCAGTTGCCGAAACGGTTGCATCCAGGATGGTGATCACCTGGCTGAATGTGTCAGCGGCACTGCACGAATTTCCTGTAATTAATTTTACATCGTACACACCCGCCGTATTGAAGATGTGAGAAGGATTTTGCTGAACGCTTGTTCCTCCGTCGCCAAAATTCCAGGTCCAGGTTGCCGGGCAGGCGGAAGAACCATCGGTAAATGAAACTTCGTCAGGAGAAGTGCAATTGAATGTGAACGAGGGAACGGTCTGGCCCGCTTCTTCAATCCGGAAATCATCGAAAGCCAATCCGTCATAATCGTTGCATTGTGTACCTGAGCCAAAAGTGAACCTGAAAATAACCTGCTGCTCATGCGCAAGGTTTTTCAGGCAATGTTTTGCCAGCTTCCACTGCCCGCTTCCGTTTCCCCCGGAACAATTTCCTGCAGATGGCAGTGTGGTTCCGCTCCATCCCCGGTTAACTGTAACAAAAGAATTCAGGTTGGTAATTGAAACCTGGTTGAACCAGTTTTGTGTAAAGCAATCAGCCGGTTCGTTTGTAGTACCAACGTTGGCCCAGGTAGTACCGCCATTCAAAGAGTATTGAAAATTACCTCCGTCATATTGATTTTCTGTTTCCCAAAAAATCTGGAATGACACAACAGGAAAATCGAGTGCTGAAAAATCAAAGCAAGGACTCTCCACCCACGACCGCTCACCATATTGATAAAATGAAGCTGTAAGGCCGCCCGTAATCCAGCAGTTCGTACCACTGGCCGCAGCATTGATGATTGATTTTGAAGGGACACCGCGCGTCCAGTCATTATTTGTTCCTCCGGCAGTCCAGTTTCCGGCCCCTGCTTCAAAGTCTTCCGCGTATGGGAAAGTGCTGACGGTTGAAGTGCATGCGGCATGTATCGCAGAATTTCCGCCCGATGCAAACACTAAAAAAACAATCAAAAATTTAAAACGTAGTTTCAAGTTAGCAAAAGTAGTGAACGCCCGCCGAAACCTGTAAGAAATGTCGGGCATAGCGCACAAAGCCCAAATATTTTGGCGAAATCAGACTTTAGGTGAGAAAAAAAATTGCGCAAAAATTCCAATTGAGCCTATCTTCGCAACGGAATAAAACTATGCGAATCGTTGAGGTGCTGACCCACAAGCACAAAAAAGATTTTCTTCTCCTGCCAACAAAGCTCTACAAAGATGATGCACAGTGGCTTCGTCCGCTTGATAAAGATATAGAAGCTGTTTTTGACCCGGCGCAAAATAAATTTTTCAGGGATGGAACCTGTGCCCGGTTTCTGCTGCTTGATGATAATGAAAATACAATCGGCCGCATAGCTGTTTTCACCAGCAAAAAAATTTTTATAAAAGAATCGCAGCCTACCGGAGGCATAGGCTTCTTTGAATGCATCAATGATCAGTCAGCAGCCAAACTGCTGTTTGACCACTGCAAGTCCTGGCTTTCAGAAAAAGGAATTGAAGCCATGGATGGTCCCGTTAATTTCGGTGAGCGCGAAAGCTGGTGGGGCTTGATTGTAAAGGGTTTTACCTCTGTGCCTTACAAGATGAATTACAATCCTCCTTACTATCAATCACTCTTCGAAGCGTATGGCTTTCAGACCTATTTTGAGCAATGGTGCTATTCACTGGTGGTTGAAAACAGGCTGGATGAAAAATTCTACGAGCGTCATATTGAAATAAAAAAAAATCCCGATTACAAGGCTGTTCATCTGCGTAAAAAAGAGCTGGCCAGGTTTGCAGAAGACTTCCGCATCATCTATAATAAAGCATGGGCGAAACGCGGGGAAGGAAAAGAACTGGAAGGTAAACAGGTGCAGCTTTTCTTCAGCAAGATGAAACCGGTTATTGATGAAAAGATAATCTGGTTTGTTTACTATAAGAATGAACCGGTGGCCATGTGGATCAATTTACCGGACATCAACCAGATTTTCGGAAAATTTAACGGGCGCTTTGGCCTCATTGAAAAACTTCGTTTTGCATGGATGCTGAGAAAAAGAATTTCAGATAAATTCATCGGACTTGTCTTCGGAGTGATCCCGGAACACCAGGGAAAAGGCGTTGACAGTTTCATGATCGTGGAAGGCGCCACTGTAATACAGACCGGTAAGCTTTATAAAGATTATGAAATGCAATGGATCGGTGATTTTAACCCTAAGATGGTCGCAATAGCCGAAAACCTTGGAACACAAAAAAACCGGGTGCTTAAAACCTACCGTTATTTATTCGACCGGACAAAACCCTTTGAAAGACACCGGATTCTATAGCCAAAAGAATAGCCGGAATCGGCCATTATCAAAAAATAAAACCCCGAAATCAGAATGATTTCAGGGTTTTTGTGATCCCGCTGGGATTCGAACCCAGGACCCCTACATTAAAAGTGTAATGCTCTACCAGCTGAGCTACGGAATCATCCTTTTTTTAAAGGGGCTGCAAAAATAGAAATCTATTTCATTCCCCGACTTAATGTGAAAAAATGTTTTTGTGAGATAAAAGCTGTACAAAAACTTATTGTCTTAAACCAATATGTGACGACTTTGTATCTGAAAGTCTTTTAAAAATCCTCCCAATATTTCAGCCCAATGTACGTTACTTTAAACTTCTATTTGAATGAGATTTTTTGCTCCGATATTTTTACAAACTGAAACATGAATAAAATCATACTATTATTTTTTTTCCTGCTTAGTTCTTTTTCAAATGCACAGGTGCTGTTCGATAAAACATTCGGTGATACTTCATATTGGAGCATTTCACCTAAAACTATCGCAACATCGGATGGCGGACTTTTAATTTGTGGCAAATGGGCTAAGGCTTCCCAGTATTATACTCTGCTTATAAAACTTGATGCAAATGGTGATACGTCCTGGTCAACCGTGTTATCCGAAATGTCCTATTATGTCCGACCTTCAGTTATTGAATTACCTCAGCAAAATGGATTTATTATAGGCGGTGGTGTTCATATCGGACTTACACCCCCGAGGGGATTGATCTGCAAGATTGATCTCAATGGAGCACTCGACTGGGCTAAGGCATACACAGATGACAGCACAGAACTATTTGTCATCGATGACCTCGCAGTAACTGACGATGATTCACTTGTACTTGTTTGCAGGACCTTTCGGTCTGTTTCATTCATTATGAAGACGGATTTAAACGGAAACTCAGGCTGGCTAAAGAAATTAAGCCTTGGGACTGAAAATGTTCCGCAAAAATTAATGCTTACCGGAAACCAGGAAATACTTGTTGGTGGCGGATTTCCAAGTGGCTCAGGAGGAATTACCGGCGGCATACTTATTAAAACTGATCGGTATGGAAACCTGATATGGACAAGACGTTATGGTAACAGCGCCCATCTGTATCCTTATTTCACTAATATCGACACAACAAGTGACGGAAAATATATTCTTACTGCAACTGTAATACAGGATAACAACAATGGACCCCGCAATTTTTACACAAAAGTTGATACCAGCGGATTCGTGATTTGGCAAAGGACACTTCCATACAGTCCGGGATTTTACACCGGTGACGCTTGCGCATTTTCTCTACCCGGCAATAAATATGGTTTGGTAGGTAACGGCCTGGCATTTTCAGGTAAAACATTTTCACTGCTCATGGATTCGATTGGAATTCCTTATTCAACAATGGTTGATACTTCCTGGAATTATTCAAGTCCATTCGTTGCTAAAACATTTAACAATGAACTTGTTATTTCAGGAAAATGGCGAGATACAACATCAGGAAAGGATTTTATCAAAGTAGTTTTGGCGGATAGCCTGGGAAACACAGCATGCAACCAGGTGCCAGATACCAACATCATCGTAGATACAAACACTGCTTTTAATGCAGGAAGCATAACCTTTATCTGGATTGACGACACTGTACAAATCTCTTATCCAAGCATTCAGGTCTTTAACGGAATCCCATTCTGCCAAACCAATTGCTTCGCTGTTCTCAGCAACGCAGAGGAAACAAAACCAGATCAGTTTATTATTTATCCCATTCCTGCCGGCAATTTTTTCTCAATAAAAAGCATTCCTTCCAATGAAAGATCCCTGGTGAAAATATTCGACCTTCAGGGGGAATTACTACTGAGCAAAACTCTTTTTGGAAAAAGTGAAAATGTGATCAACGAAAATTTTTCACCTGGAATTTATTTTGTGCAGGTTTTGACAGGGGACAAAAGTTATGTTCGAAAATTAATGATTGAATAACCCTTCAATCACTTCTCCAGCAACTGGTACCCCGTTCCGTATACATTAATTATTTCAAGGGACGGATCAGGCTTTAAAAGGTTCCTGATCCTGGTCAGGTAGACATCCATGCTCCGCGCGATAAAATAATCATCATCACCCCAGATATGGTTGAGGATAAAGCTTCTTGTAACGAGTTCATTTTTTTTCTCGCACAGTAACTTCAGCAGCTTCGACTCTTTAGGAGTGAGCTTTTTTTCCGGTCCGCCGGTTGACTTTAAGACCCTTGACCTGGAATCAAATTCAAAAATTCCCAGCCTGAAATTATAAGTGCCATTGGTTTCGGGATGCCTTGAACTTCTTTTCAGCACAGCCTGTATCCTGTAATTAAGCTCCATGAGGCTGAAAGGTTTCGTTATATAATCATCGCAACCGGTTTTAAATCCAAGCAGTTTATCTGCTTCCATCGACCGCGAGGTGAGAAATATTATCGGAACCGTTTCATTGATAAGCCGGATCTTCGCTGCCAGCTGAAAACCATCCATCCGTGGAAGCATGATGTCAAGGATGCAAAGATTAAAATGAGTTTCCCGGAAACGCCTGAATCCTTCTTTCCCGTCATGACATGTATCGACCTTATATCCGTTGGAAAATAAATTCTCCTGCAACAGGTAACACATGTTACGGTCATCTTCCACAAGCAAAACGGAAGCGGATGGAAATTCAGAAATCATACAGCCGGAATATAAATTTCAAATTCACTTCCCTGTCCCAATTGACTGCTTACGCCCACCCTGCCCTTATGGGCGTCCACGATAATCTTTACATAACTCAATCCCAATCCATATCCTTTCACATCGTGCAGGTTTCCCTGCGGCACACGGTAAAAATTTTCAAATATTTTTTTCTGATGCTGGGCGGAAATGCCGATGCCATTATCCCTGATCCTGATTACAACACCGTCCTGGCTGGAAGCTGTACTGATGCGGATATCAGGGTTGCAGGAATTATAATTTATCCCGTTGTCAATTACATTATAGAGGGCATTAAAAAGAAGCGTTTCATCTGCTTTAATCACCGGATCGGCAGCTTCAAGGTTGCATGCTATCGTGGTGCCGTTGCCATTGATAACCGGCTCAAATGCTGAAACTGTTTTCTGGATAAGCTGGTGAAGGTCAATTTTCTCAAGTGACAGGTGGAGTTTTTCTTTTTCAAACCGGGCCACCTGCAGAATGCGGTCTACATTTTCCCGGAGGCGTTCTGTTTCATGTCCTATAATTTTCAATATTCTTTCATCCCGAATTCCTGCGCCTGATTTATTTGAAGCAATGTTTTCAAGCGCCAGTGAAATATTTGTGAGCGGGGTTTTAAACTCATGCGTCATGTTGTTGATGAAATCATTTTTCATCTCCGACAATTTTCGCTGCTTCAAAATAATTCTTGCAAAAAGATAAAAGGAAATGAGCAGGATGAAAACGATAAAGACGGAAGCAACAAGCAGCTTCCTGATCCCTGCCAGAATGAGCTGGCTGTAATTGTCAAATACAACATGCAATTCATAAGGCTGGGAAAAGTATTCCGAATTGGTCAGGGGAACTTTTAACGGGCTTCGCAGCAAAGCTGCGCTGTCATTCAGATTTTTTGAATATTCTACTTTGTTAATATCGCTCCGAACAAAGGCAAATTGAAATTTATCACTGATAGATGCTGCATTCAGATTTTTTTTGAGCAATGAATCTGTGAGCTCCGGAGAAAATTTTTTCTCAATGGGAATGTTTTCAGAAAAAGCATCGCGGTAATTTTTCAAAGTTATCTTTTCAAGCTTATTGGCGGTTGCACCCGGCACTATTCTGTCTTCAGTCAGATAATTAAAAGTTAAAACCATGCTCACATTTACCGGTGAACCAAACATCAGGTTCGGCCATTCAAAGGGCAGATGTTGATTTGCGTCGGCATAAAACATCGGGATGGTATCAGGACGGCTTTTGGTATTATCCAGGAACTGGTCATGATCCCACTTTTGCTTAACCATGTAAAAGCCTTCATGGCTGTTAATTCTTGTTTTTGAAAATAATTCAAAACATGCCAGCTGCCTGTTCAGCTCACCAGTGGTTGCAAGCATTGCATCTTTAACTTTTGAATTAAATTCCTTTTCAGTAAGCCGGTAAGCACTGTATGCCCAGTAAATCTGAACCCCGATCAAAGCCGCCAGCGCAATGCCTACGCCGGAAATGATCAGTGTCACGGTAGATTTCTTCATCTTTCAAAGGTCATTATTTTTCCTTTAGTTAAAAAAGAATTAAGGATGTTTTAAGAATCTTTAAACATGTTTTAACCGCTTGCTGAATGGTGATGTGGTTATTTCGCCAGACTAGCCGCCTGCTTCTCAATCCTAACGACTGGTATGCAGAAAATAAAAGTTCAGGTGCAGGCGGACTGCATTCGGTCAACTTAAATAAATTTAATATGAATAAAAATCTACTCAATTACTTTTTTGTCTTCTGCATCGTCATTATCCATTCAACTGCATATGCGCAATGGTGTGTTCCCAATACCATAATACCGTATAATGCAGCTATGCCGGGAATCACACATGTTGTGATAGGTAACATCGACAGAACATCTGCTGACCTGGAAAACTATCCATACAACAGTTATGTGAACACCGGGCTTTCCACTGATTTGATTTTGGGAAATACTTACACGATTTCAATTACACATACCATAGATGGGAGCATTTGCCCGGATATGAACATCCGTGTTTGGGTTGACTACAACCTGGATTACAGCTTTGACGATGCAGGAGAAACTGTTATCAGCACCGATCACCATCTTCCCGGAACCTATACAGGAACATTTACAGTTCCGCTTACTGCAGCGCCCGGGATAACACGTATGCGCGTAACAGCTAAAATGTCAAGCGCAGGCGGGCACACGCTTCCAACCCCATGTGATTTCCCCGCTGACCCGTTTGGATATCATGGAGAAATGGAAGACTATGAGGTAAATATTATCAGCACAACATCGGTGGATGGCATGTCAAATGAAAATACAAGCCTGAATATTTTCCCGTCAATGGTCAGTAATCATGCAACAATTTCTTTTTGCCTGGATCAAAATACGCCTGCTACAATTCAGCTTTGTTCGCTCAGCGGTCAATCGTTATGGACAAAAAACATGAAGAGTTCCGGCGCTGCAAAACAGGAAATTGAACTTGGCGGGGAAATATTGGACAACATCAGCCCGGGAATTTATTTTGTTCAGCTGACAACTGATGCAAAAAAAGAAATAAAAAGAGTAGTCATCCGCTGAAAGCAATTTTACATGCTGAAACCGGGAAGTATTCTTGCTGGATGTATTTTCATTTTATTTCAATCCTGCACAAACGATAAGTTTGAAACCGACCCCTGCGAAACGGTATCATATGCTGAAACAATTAAGCCGCTCGTAAATCTCAAATGTACAGTGTATGGCTGTCATGTTTCAGGATTTCCGCCGGGAGACTTTAATAACTATGAAGTCCTGAAACAAAAAGTATATGACGGGAAACTCCAGGCTGTTGTTTTCGATCTCAAAATAATGCCGCCGGTTAATAAACTGACAGATGAGGAGACGGCTGCATTAAAATGCTGGATTGAGAATGGCGCCAGGCCAGATTAATTTACGGTCTGAATGAAATCCGCATCCAGGTAATCCCACCTCGTCTTTATCTGTTGAAACCAGAAGATCCTGCAAACAAAACATTTTAACCGGGCCTTCAAAACAATGCTAAGCAAAATAATATATGGCTATCTCCATCAAGAAAACTAATATCATCTCATCAATAGATATTGCGCTCATAGTTGGTACGATTCTTAATTTCATCAATCAATTTCAGGCACTTATTTCGCTCGACCCGTCAGCAATTTCAATAAGTAAAATTATTCTCACATACCTCGTTCCTTTTGTTGTGCTGGTATTGTCATCGTCCACTAAACATGAGACGTGACAAGAAAAACGCAGGAGCAATTAAAACGAAAAGGTAGCGTGAAATTCAATTAACTGCAGGATCTACAACAGCCTGCCTGGCAACAGTTTCTCTATTTGCGAACGACAATCCTTCTCACAATTTTCTCTTCATTTGCCTGGACAACTAAAATGTAAACTCCGTTTTCAAAATTCTCCAGGTCAATTTGTTTAATGCCAGGATTTTTTTGAGAAAGAATAATTCTTCCGGAAATATCAGAAACATCAACTGCATTAATGGAAGCATTACATGCCATGTTAAAAATTCCGGTTGAAGGATTGGGATATACCAGGATTTCAGAAGAGGTTGCAGGTTGAGCAGCAACGGGAGTGGCAAATTTATACGGAGCAGGAGTTGTTGTAGTAAGCCATACAGATGCATTCAAAAACAGCCTGGCATGGTCTCCGTTTACCTCGCAGCTCCACCCGCAATATAGGGCATCATTGGTGTCTCCCGTGCCATCATCACATGGACTGCTGTCACCAATAGCAACAACTTTTCCGCTTCCGTAATGTGCATGTGCCATCATCACATTGGTGCTGCCAATGCTGCTTCCTGTTTTATAAATCAACCCAGTGACACTTGAATTTTTTCCGGTGTTAATTGTCATTGATGTGCCGTTGCTGTATTTTAATTGTGATGGATTTCCTTTGGGCCCATGCAGTACAGGATCCAGCGGAAGAAAATTATAGTTGGAGGTAGTCTGGGAAAAATTCTGGTAGTCGAATGTGATTCCAAAAGGATTGTTCACAATACCGTTGTTGGTCATCAGGTCATTTAAAATATGAGGAGAATCCCAGCCGTCATTGTTACGGTCGCTTATATTGTGATCTGCAACCATAAACAATCCACCCCCGTTATTCACAAAGCTGATGATGGCCTGCTTCTGGGCATTCGTAAAAACAATGTTAGGCTCACAAATCACAAATACCTTATAGTTCGATAAATCCTGTACGTTAGATGCGTTACCAAATGTTATCTGCCCGTTGTATGGAAGTATTTCAACAGCATATCCCAATTTTACCAATTCAACACCCCATGCCGAAAGGCCACCCTTCCAGTATGTTTCCGGAGTATTGGCCGTAATGCCTGATTGTGCCGGGGTTGGAATGCGCTGCGGGTTCGCCTCATTGCCATATCCTGTTGCCATGCTGCCACCTGATTTCACACCGAGATTAAATAAATCTGCGTCGATGATCCAATCAGCATTGCCTGCTGTCTCAGCTTTACTGGCATCAAACAATACTTTTACCTGCTGCGCTGAAAGTGAAAGCACTATCAGCAAAAAAGAAATGGTGCTGTATATATTTTTCATGATGCCAATGTATAGAAGAAAGTGTGTAAAAAAATCAGCGCAGGTATGCTTTCATGAACTACTCAAAGTTACCCGGAAAATATATCGGGAAAATTATATTAATTATTGGAAATTCATCGCAATAGAATAAACCTGGTTATTGCCGTGCACTTGCCTGTTTCATTTCAGTTTCCGGTTGAAGGATAAAAAAACCTGTCAGGTATAATATATAGTCAATTCACAAAAGTTAAAGTGCAGCAAACTCCGGGATTTTAACAAGCAATTAACCACTTGCTTGCTTTACAAAACATTTCTTTGATCCGTACAAACAGACAAAAACGAATATGAAAAAAATATTTTTTCCGGTTTACATTTCTTCAATATTTATAGTGTCGTGCTTTCTTACTTCAAATGCACAACCCACGCTGACAACCGCTGAGGACTTCACAACATTGCCTGTTTTGAACTGGAAGTTCAGCACCGGGGCGAAAATTTTCTCCTCACCGGTTATTATTCAAGATGTCATCTATGTGGGAGGCTGCGACAGCATATTGCATGCAATAGATCTTGCAACAGGAAAGCAACAATGGCAGTTGCACACAAGCGGAGAAATACGGTCTGCTGTTTGTTCAGGTGGCAACATGCTGTATCTGAACGGGGGTGACGGTGCACTTTATTCACTTGACAGAATAACAGGCGTCATAAAATGGACGTTCAAAACAAAGGCAGAACAGAGGCAAGATTTCGCAGATTATTTTAATTCAACACCTGTCCTTAAAGACAACATGATTTATTTCGGATCAGGCGACAGTTGCCTGTATGCCATACGGGCAAATGATGGAAAGGTGCAATGGAGTTTCAAAACAGGAGGCATTGTACACAACACGCCAGCGATTGCAAATAATAAAATTTACTTCGGCTCATTTGACGGGAATGTATATGCATTGAATCTTGAAGACGGAAAACAAGTATGGAAATTTAAAACTGTCGGGCATGATTATTTTCCAAGAGGTGAAGTGGAAGGGTCTCCGGCCGTTTTCAATGGATTGGTATTTATTGGCGCCCGGGACTATAACGTCTATGCTCTTGATGCTGAAAAAGGATATTCCCGGTGGAACAAAGCATTTTCCAGAGGCTGGGCTTTGAATACAGGGATTCATGATTCCACTTTATATATTGGTTCTGCTGATGAACGGGTACTCATTTCCGCTGATCCGTTGTCAGGACATGAAAACTGGAATAAAAAAATGGAGTTCCTTGTATTTGGAAATAATGCTTTTTCAAAATCCATGCTTTATGTCGGAACTACCATCGGAAAACTGCATGGTATAAATCTGAAAACCGGGGAAAAAACCTGGAGCTATGAAACAGATTCATATCGAAAAAACAGGTTCAATTATTTCAAAGCTGATGATTCTTACAGGGAAGACATTCATTCTATCATCAAATCAAACGAAGAATTTCTGGATGCAGAATGCATACTCGGCGGTATATTTTCTACACCCGTAATCACCGACAGGTATATTGTCTTTACGAGTACAGAAGGAACTGTTTACTGTTTGAAGAGGACTTGAAGAGCGGCTAAAGAAAATTATTTTTCGTCCTCTTTGTCCTCCGGGTAGTGTTTTCTTACGTGCATATACTTTGACATGAAATTCCTGATACGTTCAAAAAAGCGATCAGCAATTTCGTATACAGTATCTTCAGCTTTTGATTCCGCTTTTGAAATATATCTTTTCAGCAAAAGAAATAATCCGGCTGAGAATCCGTTCTCAAAAATGCTGTTCCTGTCAAACTTCAGCCCGGTAACAGACTCCAATGCATTCATCAAAATATTTTTAGGCTTCAGGCTTTCCTTAATATCAGCAACATCTGCCCGCAGAATTTTTTCCTGAACTTTCGACAATGCCTTCAGCCGGCTAATCTCCGCCCGCAGTTCCCTGCTGTTTTCAATCTTTTTCGTTTTCATTGTCGTCAAAATAATTACGGATAATTTTATCTGCCAGGGGTTTTTGAATCCACTGATCTTTTTTCAATAAAAAGAGAATGCCAGCCACGAGATAGAAACCGGCAACGGAAATAAATCCCACGTAGATGTGTCCGCTGTATTCACCTATCACATATGCAGCAGCTATTCCAATAAAAATAAAAAACAGGAAAAATAAAAAACCGATGATAAAACCTCCCAAAGCAGCTCCGGCCGCCATACTCATTTTATCCAATACGGTAAGACGTGTAATCTCGCTCTGTGTTTCTACATAATCCTTGACGTGATCGAGGAACTCTTCTGTCTCCTGCTCCACTGTTGTTTTTTGGCGGCTTTCCATAGTCATAATTAATTATCCCCCGGTTTCTGCAGCTGCCTTCATTCCATCCTTGATTTTATCTGCAGCCTTTCTTGCTGCATCAGCAACCTTCTTTCTTGTTTCGGCACCTTTATCCGGCGCCAGCAGAATTCCAATAGCTGCGCCAATGGCAAGGCCTCCAAGCAAGGCTGATAAAGCATTTGAATTCCTTTTCATAGATCATTATTTTTCTCAAATGTAGCGATTATTCATTTTGGGAGTCTTCTTTTAAATGTTTTACATTTATCGCTCTTAAATCAACCACTAAAGAACAGACAATGCAAAACGAATACGATGTTATAATTCCTGGCGGCGGACTCGCCGGACTGGCGCTTTCAATACAACTGAAGCGCGCCAACCCGGAAATAAACATCCTGGTACTTGAAAGGCGGGAAAGTGAAGCTTCAACAGCTGCACATAAAGTAGGGGAATCCACGGTTGAATTGGGCAGCCATTACTTAAGAGAAGTGCTGGGATTAAAGGACTATCTTGAAATGCATGAATTGCCCAAACATGGTTTACGTTTCTTTTTTCCTTCTTCCAACAAAGATGATATTCCCACCCGTGTAGAACTCGGTCCGCGTGAGCGGCTCCCGCAACCAAGCCACCAGCTTGACCGCGGAACACTGGAAAATCACATGGCCAAAAAAACACAGGAGCTGGGAACGACATTTCTCCTTGGTGCAACAGTAAAGGATATTTCGATTTCAGCTTCGGGTCATGAAGTGATGTACATTAAAGACGGAGTCGAGACTAAGGTAAAAAGCAAATGGGTTGCAGATGCCACCGGGCGCGGAAGTTTTATGAAGCGCAAGTACCAGTTTCAAAAACCAATGGAACATCATGTAAATGCAGTATGGTGGAGATTGAAAGGCGTGATTGACATTGACGACTGGAGCGACAACAAAGAATGGAAGTCTTACCTCAAACCCGGTCTGCGGCTGCTGAGCACGGTTCACTTCATGGACAAAGGTTACTGGCTGTGGGTGATTCCATTGGGGTCAAAAAATACAAGCATCGGCATCGTTGCAGATCCGGCCGTACATCCTTTTGACACGTTCAACAAATACGACAAGGCCATGGAATGGCTGAAAGTAAATGAACCTCGTGGTTATAAAATGCTCGCTGCCGAAACAGACAACCTGATGGATTTCAAAATCCTGAAACACTATGCGCATCACACGGGACGTGTTTATTGTGCTCCTGAACGCTGGGGCGTAACGGGAGAAGCAGGCGCATTCCTGGATCCATTGTATTCGCCCGGAACAGATTTCATCGGAATGAATAACTCCTGGCTTTCTGACCTCATCCTTAAAGATCTGAAAGGCGAAGACATCAGCGGGCTTGCGGAAGTGTATGAACAATCACACCTTTCCTGGGTGGATAACTGGATTCCCGTATACCAGGACAAATACCTACTGATGGGCAATGCACAGATCATGGTGATGAAAATTTTCTGGGACTGGGCTACTTATTGGTCTATTCCAACGCTTATATTCACCAATAAAGGATTTACAAACCTGAAAGTTCTCAAAGAACTTTTTTCAGCCAATGGGCTTGGAAGAAAATTCGGTGCGCTGAATAAACAGATGCAGGATTTATTTTTGGAATGGCTTCCGTTCCAGCATGAACTTTTTGAGAACCGTTACATCGATCCTTACGACCTCAGCTATATGCGCAGCTTCCAGGTGGGCATCGATGTAAAATATGAGCCCGATGCCCTAGTCGAGAAAGTCGCTTCCAACCTGAAAATACTTGAACAGGTTGCCAGTGCTATGTTCCGGCTCATCAGCTCACAGGTAAACGGAACGCCGCCGAATATAAAAGTCAATCCTTACCGAGTAAATCTTAAGAAACTCCCGGAACCTGTAGAACTCGAAAATGAATACAACATTGATCCGGTGATATCCAAGGATGTCGACCTGATGTGGTTCTATGCAAAAAAAGAAATTGCGTGATGACCGGAGAAAATGATATTGCACTGAGGATGGAAATCATCATGAAGATTTTCAGTGATGCACAATCCGTCTACGAAGGGGAAACCGATTTCAATGCGCTTGCTTTAAAGCTTGATGAAACCGATAACGAATACCGTTCAGTAGCATACGAAGCTGCGTCTATGACGATTGCACTCAGTGAGCTGGAAGGCGAACATCCATTGAATCGCTGGCATGAATTCAAAAACGGGGTCGGGAGAAAACATTCTTCACAGGTTCATTCTGGTTTGGGTTGGGCAATTGCAAAAAGGAAAATGCTGCCCGCGCGTTTGCTGGAAAAGATTGATCCGCTGTTGCAGTTGAAGGTTATTGACGGATATGGTTACTACGAAGGAATTTTCCGGCAGCGCGCCTCAATTCTTGGCAAAAGCATTCCTGCAGAAATTGCAACGTCTCTCCTGCCAGGATATGACCAGGGAATCGGCCGGGCACTCTATTACAATTGCAAGGGGATGATCGAAAAACTTCCGGGAATGATCGATCCGTTTCCCATATCCAGGCATGCAGACCTTTGGAGAGGAGTTGGCATGGCCTGCATTTACGTTGGGGGATGCGATGATAAAATGTTCAATGACCTGTATTCAATGGCAGGGGAATACGCTCATCAATTAAGTGTAAGTGCTGCTTTGGTTTCCTCGGCACGCTTTGATGCAGAGGCTGTAACGCCCTATGTTCACGCAGCCTGCACTTATTGGTGCCGGTGCCAGTTTAAAAATGTAGTGGATGTAACCTTCAAGACGGCATCCGTTATTCCAATGAACGACAACGCCTATAAAGAATGGATCATTGCCATTGCAGGAGAACTTGCCACTGCACAGTCTTAAGGGCATAAAAAAAGGGAACCGCAGTTCCCTTTCATTTTTTACCTGGTGTCAATTATTTTTCCAGCTCGGCTTTTATTTCATTGTACTTATCGGTCTGGTTGGTACGCGCATAAAGCTGTTTCAATAAACTCAGTGTTGAAGCGTAAGTTGATTTATCATCCTCTGTCTTTTTCTGGTTAAGCTCCTTTGCCCGTTCAAGGTATGGCTGAGAGTCCTTCAGCTTCTGATCAACCTTGGCCTTGGCCTTGGCAAATTCCGCATTGTCCTTTATTGAATTTGCAGCTGTTGCGAGATCAGCGGCCTGGCCGAACAACAGGTTGCCCATGTTATATGTAGCGTCCATATAATCATCCTTGATCTCGAGCGCTTTCTGATAATCGGGAAGTGCTTTATCAGGCTCATTTACCTTTTCATAAAGATTTCCGCGCATATTGTATAGACGCTCATTATTCTGATCAGCTTCGATGGCAGCCGACACTTTATCAATCAACTCTTTCGTTTTTCCCTGCGCGACATAAATTGAAATTTCCTGTCCGATTAATCCCGTATGGTCCTCAAAGATACCCCTGCCCATTTCCACATAACTCAACGCCTTGGCTGTATCTTTTTCCTGGAGTAAAATTTTTGCCATTCCAAGATAGATTGAAGGATCATTGAATTTGACGTCAATGAGCTTTTGCAGATACACTTTGGCGTTGGTGTAATCATTGAGCCGGAAAGCACAGAGATAAAGATTCTTTGTAACAATATCAGGCGTAATATTATTCCGCTTCATGTTATTGTTTTTGTCGAATGGAAATACCTCCAGCACTTCCTTGTAAAATTTCATTGCCACTTCTGAATGCCCGGCCTGGTATTCATCAACTGCCCTGTTATACAAACTATAACCGGCAATCCAGGTAAAACTTTCTGTCGAGTCCTTGTAGTATTCCTTTTTATCAGTGTTGATACAATTGATAAAGCTCTGGGTAGCTATGTAAGCTGCTTCAGGGTTACTCTTGGAAAGTTCTTTGTCGTCATTGACAGCCTGGTAAACCTTGCCACGGTAATACCACATTTTGGGATCATTTGACGTAGACTCAAAAACAGCGGCTTCATCGATGAATTGCTTTGCTTTCGCAACGTCCTTTAACTTCAGCAAATCAGCGGCGCTTTGGACGCTGGCTTTTTGCGCAATGCAATTGCCTGCAATTAATAACAGAATCAGGATGCTTTTAATCTTCATATACGATATCAGTTTTATTAATCCAGTTCCACATCGGTAACTTTACCGAGGCCGAGTTTTTCGATCTTGCTTTTGATTGCATACTTGTTGCCGACAACGAGAATGATCATCTTATCCGGATTAATATATTTTTGAATGAGTGCATTCAATTCATCTTTCGTGATACTGCCGAGAATCTTATCCTGTTGCAGGGCATAATCTTTCGGAAGGTCATAATCAATAATCCGCGACAGGAAGCCAGCCTTTTGAGCAGGTGTTTCATAACGCAAAGCTTCTGAATTGAGGCGTGATTCTTTTGCAAAGGATACTTCGTTGTCTTTTATACCGTTTGCTTTAAAATCCTTAACCACTTTCATGATTTCAGCAATAGCTGTATCAGTACCCGTGCGTCTTACACTTGCACCGATGTCGAATGAACCAGGATAATGAGAACCGGTGAACCCGGAGAAGATACCATAAGTAAGTCCTTTTTGCTCACGCAGGTTCAGGTTGAGGCGGCTGTTAAAGTTCCCGCCCAGCGGATGGTTCATAATGTTCGATTTAAAATAATCTCCGTTGTAATCATAGGGCATGGATGGATTTCCGAAATCAATCACTGATGTTTTTGCAAAATCAATATGCGCAATATAAATCTGCGTGCTTGTTGGTTCAGCAATTGGAGGAGCTGGCGGAAGCGTTATACTTTTTGCCTGCCACTTGTTCAGGAAATCAAGCTGCGGGATAACTTCGTTTTCTGAAATGTCGCCGACTATTACAACATCTGTAACCGACGGAGAATAATTCTGGGCATAGTAATTTTTAACGTCATCCAATGAAAGCTTTTTCACATTCTTCAGGCTCACATAAGCACCGAGGATATTGTCGCCATAAATAAGTCTCCTGAAAAGTTTGTTGGAAACTGTATTCGCATCATTCTTTTCCTGGTATAGGTTTGCAACCATCTGCTTTTTAACCCGCTTAAAATCGGCTGCGTCAAACTTCGGGTGAAACAATTTTTCTTCCAGCAGTTTGAGAGACGCATCCACATTTTTTGAGAGGCATGTAAGATTGATGTAAGTTCCTTCGCTTCCGGCTGAGAAGCCGATACTGGTGCCAAGCTTGTCAAGTTCGGCGCTTATTTGCTCCGATGTGTATTTCTCTGTTGATTCATCCATCAGCGCAGCGGTGAGCTCTGCAACCCCTACCCGCTTCGTATCTCCTGAAAGCAAATCACCTCCCTTGATCGTAATCTGGATCAATACCTCAGGCAATTCTGATGTTTTGGTTCCGATGATTTTGATTCCATTGGAAAGGGTTTTGGTATAATACTCAGGAATGACAGGCGATTTTGCAGGACCCGCTGCAGGGCGCTTGCTGCGGTCAAAGCTGTCTACAGCCTTCACATAACGGAGAGATGCAGAGAGTGCATCATCAGCAGGAATCAGCGCAGCATAAGGATTGTAACTCTTGGTAGAATCCTTGTCATCCGGCTTCCGCGGAATCACGTTTACGATGGCTGCAAACTTCCCCTTAATATATTTATTATAAACCCTGGTGATGTCATCCTTGGTCACCTTATTATAGCGGTCAATGTCATCAGCAAGATTGAAACCTTTGGGCGCAAAAATGCTCCAGTCGGCAAGCGAGATGGCTTTTCCAAGCACGCTCTCTGCTCCTGTTTGGGAACCGCTGATTATTTCTGCCACTCTTCTTGAACGCTCACGGTTAAGTGATTCATCTGTGATTCCAGTCTTCTCAAATTCATCAAGTGTAGCATGTATGTCTTTTTCGGTCTGGTCAAATTGCTTCATCAAATCAACTTCAGGATCCGGGTATGTTAAAACTCCAATCTGAAATTCTCCGGAAAGTTCAAGGCTGCGGCTGCCCGTTCCGGCTTGTGCGGCCTTCTCATTTTTCACAAAGTTTTTATAAAAGATGGAGTTGTTTCCATGACCCATCATATCGGCAAGGATATTCAGCGCCGGCTCATCGCGATGATACAGCGGAACTGTAGGGTAAGTGAACAATGTGAGCGGAAGGTAAATATTGTCAACATAATTCGCGTATTTATCCGAAGGCAGAATAGGCACATTTGGTTTAGGTTTCTTCACTTCAGGACACTGCGGAATGGTGCCAAAATATTTCTCAATCATTGCAAGCGTTGCCTGCGGATCAATGTCTCCCGAAACCGAGACGATGGCATTGTTAGGTCCATACCAGCGGAGAAAAAAGTTTTTCAGATCATTGAGCGTTGCACGGTCAAGGTCATCGGTAAACCCGATCACAGGCCAGCTGTAAGGATGCCCTGCCGGATAAAGTGCTCCTAATTTTACTTCACCGTCTGCCAATGCATACGGTATGTTTTCATAGTTCTGCGATTTTTCATTCTTCACCGTTGAACGCTGAACTTCAAACTTACTTTGTGTAACTGAATCAAGAAGGAATCCCATGCGGTCTGCTTCAAGCCACAATGCAAGCTCCAAATTGTTGCTTGGCAATGTTTCTATATAAACTGTTTTATCTTCCTGGGTAAATCCATTGTTGTTTCCGCCAGCGCCTGAAATCAACTCAAAATGCTCTTCATCTTTCACGTGCTCAGATCCCTGGAACATCATGTGCTCATAAAAATGCGCAAAACCAGAGCGCCCGGCAGTTTCGCGTGCTGAACCAACGTGGTATTGAACGGCTAGACCCGCAATCGGATCACTGTGATCTTCCTGTAAAATAACCGTTAACCCGTTTTTCAACCTCCATTTTTCATAAGGAATTGTTACGGTGTCCTTTTTAGGCATCACTTTTTCGATCATGATGCTGCCCCCCGGACTAGTTGCAAGAGGTGCAATCTGCGCGTTTGATTTCTGGCTGATGGCGTTCATTAACACCAGGGCGCACAGGAGTGAAAATCTTTTCATGAGAGTTTTTTAGAGTTTAGAGTTTGTTGTTTTGGAATAAGGGAAGCAAACCTAAGAGAATTTTTTCTTAAAAAATAAAATATTAACGAAGCTGTAACACTTTGAAAAAACGCCTGAGATTACCTCAACTCCAGGCAAAAGAACGCCTTTCGGACAATCTTTTACCCCCGGGAAACTTACATTTAGATGACAAGGGAGCGCGTCCGCCAAATAGTAAACAGTTATTGGGCGCAACCATGATAAGCTTTCTATTTTTACCGAACCAACCTACAAAACCGCATGAAGAAAAACTTACTCCTTCTGTCATTTATTGCCGTTTCACTGAATTCTTTCTCCCAGATTTTAGGTAACCTGGTTTCGATAGCACCTAATACAGCGGTGCAGGGACAAACCTTAGTCACTACAATTACAGAGCAATCAGGAACCTTCATGTTTGGTTCTCCGCCATGCGATAATTCTGGCATTTATCTTCAGCAAGGCAATACAACGATATTTTGCAATTCCTACAATTGGATACCAATGGATATGTATGATGTCGAATTCACCATACCGGCAGCAGCGCCAATCGGATTTTATGATGTCTATGTTGCTTCAGCTCACTATGACTGGATGCAGGGCACCTGCACAACGCTCGGATACTGGTTATTAAGTTCCGGTTTCGAAGTGACGCTTGCAAATGGTATTCACTCATCTGCCAATGATATGATGAATCCTGTGGTCTCTCCGAATCCTTTCAATGAAAACGCAAATATCTTCTTCAGTAATGCTGAAGGAAAAAAATACAGCCTTACTGTCATTGATTCTCACGGACGGGTTGTTTACCAGACATTGGCAGATTCAGATCACTTTGCACTCAGCAGGAAAAATTTCTATTCCGGCATTTACTTTTATAAGCTGGAAGGGCTGGAAAATAAAATTTCGTTTACCGGAAAATTTGTGGTGACCGAATAATGCTATGTCACGAATGTTTGTCGATTTCAATATCGATATGGCGCAGAAGACCTTCAATACCTGACAGGGAAAACCTGGCCTTCTTTATTTTATTCAGATCAGGGTTGATTGAATAATTAAAGGATGTACGAAAATCCGTTTTCTCAAGAATGGTTTTTTCGAAAGCAGCATTCAGAAGGTCACAATTCTCAAAAACCGCATTCGTTAAATCCGATTCCGTGAAATCCGATTCTTGAAGCTTCGAATTTTTGAATGCGGTACCTTTCATTTTCTTTTGATAAAAAGAAGAATGGTTGAGAATGCATCCATTAAACCCGACGCTGAAACCAAAGCTGTTGCAGGTGTTAAACATCAACCCCAGCATCTTACAACCATTGAATGAAACATCTCTGAGGATGACATCCCTGATCAGGGCATTGCTTAAATTGCAATCGACAAACTGACATTCAATAAATTTGTTGCCGGAGAGGTCTGCGTTTGATAAGTCGCAGCTTTTGAAAACACACAATTCATATTCTCCTTTTTCCGGGGCATTCACCCGCTCAAAAGTTTTTTCTACAAAGAACTGCATAAAGTTTCCTGGCTGCTACAGAATGATCTGAAGACTCTCTGTCTTCACAGCCTACTTCATATTATCCAGGATGGTTTTTATCCTGTTGTATTTATCTGTTTCGCCTGTGCGTGCGTAAAGCAGCTTGAGTGAAGTCAGCGTTGCCTTGTCTGTGCCATTCAATTCAAAAGCTTTTTCGAGGTATGGTTCGCTCTGGTAAAATTTAGCGTTGGCTTTTGCTTTGGCAGCTTCAAACGCAGCATTGTCTTTTATATTATTTGCTGCATTCGCCATCTCAGCACCCTGGTTAAAATAAATAGCGCCGAGATTATAATTCAGCTCGAAATTATTTGCATTGAGTCCCAGCCCGCGCAAATAGGTTTGCTCTGCCTTGTTCATCAGGTCGGAATAATTCAAAGGCTTCGGCAGGTCCTTCCCTTCTGCATCGCGCGGATTGGCAAGCTGGTCATATGTGCTTGCAAGGGCGAGATAAAGACTTTGATTTTTGGAATCTTTGGTAATGGCTGTTTCCATCACTGCAGTTGCCTCCTGGTTGCGCCCCGAGGATAAAAGAAGGTTGATCTCTGTAAGCATGAGATTGAGGGAGTCAGGAAATAATTTCCTGCCTTCCTGTATCGTCATTAATGCCCTGGATGTATCCTTATCTTCTTTATAAATATTGGCAAGTGACATGTAAACCTTATCATCCTTGTATTGCATGTTGATAAGGCGGTTGTAATACAACTTAGCCTTCTCGTGATTCATTGCCTTATCAGCGGCAAAAGCAGAGTTGAGCACAGCTGACGTATCGGATGGATTGATCTTCTGAACGTATTCAAATGAAGTCAGCGCATCACTGAATTTTGCATGTGTAAAATCATCAACGCCTTTATTAAAAAAGTCGCGCATGAGGAGGCTCAGGTTCAAACCTTTTATGATTTCAGCGAATTCATTCTTTGGATTGATTTCATTGGCTTTCATAAACGATTCATAGGCCGTGATGAGACAATTGTCACACAGGTGACCGTAGGTCGGGTTGAGATATAACTTATGATAAATCAATCCGCGGTAATACCATGCTTTCTCATTGTTTTTGTTTTCTTCATTCAGCATAGCCTCATCAATGGCTTTCTTGGCCTCATCATATTGCTGATAAGGCTCTTTATAATAATTATAAGCCTTTTGAATCAATCCCTTTTGAGCAGATGCAAAAGTGAATGCAAAACTTAACAGCAGCGAGATGAATAGTTTCTTAATCATTTGGATGACTCTTTGTTAATGTTATTCAGCCGGGTTTGTTTCATTGCCTGCATCTTCCGCGGGTGTTTCACCGGTTGAAGGCTGGTCTTCTCCCGCAGCCGGAGCTGCAGTATCTGTTACCGACGGAGATTCACCTTCAATCACATCTTTCTTTTCATCTTCAACTTCCACCTTTGCTACAGATGCGATCGCATCATCATCATCCAGCTTGATCAGGCGCACACCCTGGGTAGCGCGGCCCATGACGCGCAACTCATCCACACTCATGCGAATCGTGATGCCGGATTTATTGATGATCATCAGGTCATCGTTGTCATTAACGACTTTAATGGCAATGAGGTCACCTGTTTTGTCTGTGATGTTAATGGTCTTCACGCCTTTTCCGCCGCGGTTTGTTTTACGGTACTCATCAATATCGCTCCGCTTTCCATAACCTTTTTCAGAAACAACAAGTACTGTTTCTTTTACCGGGTCATTGATACACACCATGCCGACTACAAAATCGTCGGCGCCATCCAATGTCACTCCACGCACACCGATTGAATTTCTGCCTACTGCACGAACTGTTTCTTCATTAAAGCGGACTACCTTTCCTTTCCTGGTGGCAACCATAATTTCATTCTTGCCATTGGTAAGACGCACCTCAAGCAATTGATCGCCCTGTTCGATGTTAATGGCATTGATGCCCGAGGCACGTGGACGGGAATATGCTTCAAGTGCAGTCTTCTTGATGGTTCCGTCCTTCGTGCACATCACAATGAAATTGTTGTTGATGTATTCTTCGTCATTAAGATTTTTCACATTGATGAATGCCTTCACCTTGTCGTCAGGAGGGAGTGAAATGAGATTCTGAATCGCCCTCCCCTTTGATGTTTTTGTGCCTTCAGGAATTTCATACACTTTCATCCAGTAGCATTTTCCCTGTTCGGTGAAATACAAAATGTAATTGTGGGTGCTGGCGATAAAGATGTGTTCCACAAAATCTTCTTCGCGGGTGGCGCTTCCTTTTGCACCGCGGCCTCCCCTGCCCTGGGTGCGGTATTCGGTAAGTGCTGTGCGTTTGATATAACCATGGTGAGAGATGGTAATGACCACGTCTTCATCAGCGATCATGTCTTCCATAGAGATTTCATCGCCGGTGTACACAATCTCCGTTCTGCGCGCATCACCGTATTTTTCCTTTATTTCATTCAGCTCGTCCTTGATGATATCCATGCGCAGGTCTTCATTTGCAAGCACATCACGGTAATATTCAATCAGGTCCATGAGCTCCTTATACTCCGCTTTGATCTTGTCACGTTCAAGGCCGGTCAGGCGCTGCAAACGCATTTCAAGGATTGCCTTGGACTGGATTTCAGAGAGCCCGAATTTTTCCATCAGGCCATCCCTGGCAATATCAGGCGTTTGAGAAGCCCGGATCAACGCAATCACTTCATCAAGGTGATCCAATGCAATGAGCAACCCTTCCAGAATGTGCGCCCGCTTTTCAGCTTCCCGGAGTTCGTACTGTGTTCTGCGCACCACTACATCATGCCTGTGGTTTACAAAATGCACAATGAGATCTTTCAGGTTCAGCGTCATCGGTCGTCCCCCTACAAGGGCAATGTTGTTCACGCTGAACGAAGACTGAAGTGATGTGAATTTAAAAAGGTTGTTCAGTACCACATTTGAAATGGCATCTCTGCGCAGTTCATAAACAATGCGCACGCCATCCCTGTCGGATTCATCACGAATATCTGTGATGCCTTCTATCTTTTTTTCATTGACCAGGTCTGCAGTCCGCTTAATCATCTCGGCCTTGTTTATCTGGTATGGTATTTCAGTTACAATGATCCTTTCTTTTCCGTTGTGCTGTTCAATTACGGCCCTTGACCGTAACACAATTTTTCCGCGCCCGGTCCTGAATGCTTCCTGCACGCCTGCATATCCATAAATGATTCCGGCTGTCGGAAAGTCAGGAGCCTTGATAAATTTCATTAACTCTTCAACGGAAATTTCCTTATTGGCGATATAGGCTGTAATGCCTTCAATCACTTCCGTCAGGTTGTGAGGCGGCATGTTGGTAGCCATACCTACTGCAATTCCCGAAGAACCGTTCATCAGCAGGTTTGGAATTTTTGCAGGCAGAACTGTCGGCTCTTTTAATGAGTCATCGAAGTTCAATGCCATGTCAACAGTGTCCTTGTCTATATCTGCAAGCATCTCTTCTGCCAGCTTGCGAAAACGCGCTTCCGTATAACGCATTGCAGCAGGAGGATCGCCATCCATGCTTCCGTAATTTCCCTGTCCATCTACCAATGGGTAACGCAGGCTCCACTCCTGTGCCATACGCACCATCGCATCATATACAGAACTGTCGCCATGGGGGTGATACTTACCCAATACCTCTCCGACGATTCTTGCTGATTTCTTGTATGGGCGGTTGCTTAAAACTCCCAGGTCCAGCATGCCATAAAGTACCCTTCTGTGGACAGGTTTTAATCCGTCACGGACATCAGGCAGCGCACGCGACACAATGACCGACATTGAATAATCAATGTAAGCCGTTTTCATTTCCTCCTCGATATTAATCGGGATTATCTTTTCTCCTTCAGCCATATTTTTGCTCGTATTTTTGTGCTTTTTATAAGCGAACGAAGATACTTAAATCGCCTCAATCCAGCGTGGTTTTTAAGGGGAAAATATCAATAAGTTTTCACCGTTTAAGTACCTGGAAATGGTATCGCCCTTCAACAAAATCATGTTGAAAATTAAAACTGACTCATCGGCAGTATGCGCCCGATTGTATGGTAATTGCGGTTCCGGATAAATCATGTAACTTTTTTTGCAAAGCCGTGATTCGATGTTAAAAAAGGCCCGTGCCAGATTGAATCATGTATCTTTGCAAGAAGGTTGATAAAATTTAGTGAACTTAACCCTAACTTAATCGTTTTAATTTTTTAAAGAAACCAGTATGGAAGCCAAATTTTCCCCACGCGTGAAAGACGTGATCGCATTCAGCAAAGAAGAAGCGCTTCGTCTCTCGCACGATTTTATCGGTACCGAACATCTGTTACTCGGCCTCATCCGCGAAGGAGAAGGCATGGCAATAAAGATTCTCAGGTCCCTCGGCATTCAGCTTGCAGACCTCCGCAAGTCAGTCGAGAATTCAATTAAAGGAAGCGGAGGTTCACCCAGCAACCTGGGCAACATTCCGCTTACCAAGCAGGCTGAAAAAGCACTTAAAATCACCTACCTGGAAGCGAAAGTTTTCAAGAGTGATATCATCGGAACAGAGCATCTTCTTCTTTCAATATTGAAAGATGAAGATAATGTAGCTACGCAGATACTAAACCAATACGGGATCACTTATGATATCGTTAAAGAAGAACTCGAAATGCTAAAATCAAATTTCAAAAGCGAAGCGCCTCACAACCCCGCAGAGGATGATCCATATTCAAAAGATGATGAAGGCGGTGGCGGCAGCGGCAGCGGAATGGGCGGCGGCAGCAGCAAAAAAGGCAGCGACAGCAAATCCAAAACTCCCGTGCTTGATAACTTCGGCCGCGACCTTACGAAAGCCGCGGAAGAAGGCAGGCTTGACCCAATTGTAGGAAGAGAAAAGGAAATTGAGCGTGTATCCCAGATACTTTCACGGAGAAAAAAGAATAACCCGATCCTGATCGGCGAGCCGGGTGTAGGTAAATCAGCAATCGCTGAAGGCCTTGCACTGAGAATCGTTCAGCGCAAAGTGTCGCGCGTGCTTTTCAATAAGCGCATTGTCACCCTGGATCTCGCTTCCCTGGTTGCCGGAACAAAATACCGCGGCCAGTTCGAAGAGCGGATGAAGGCAGTGATGAACGAACTGGAAAAATCTCCTGATGTGATTCTGTTCATTGATGAGATTCATACGATTATCGGTGCAGGCGGAGCATCAGGTTCACTGGATGCCTCCAACATGTTCAAGCCTGCTCTTGCCCGCGGAGAAATTCAATGTATCGGAGCCACTACCCTTGACGAATACCGCCAGTACATAGAAAAAGACGGTGCTCTTGACAGGCGTTTCCAACGGGTACTGGTTGAACCGGCATCTATTGATGAAACGGTAATTATTCTGAATAATATCAAGGACCGTTATGAAGAACATCATAATGTGAACTATACACCAGAAGCAATCAAGGCATGTGTGTCGCTTACTTCGCGTTATATCACTGACCGTTTCCTTCCTGACAAAGCAATCGATGCATTGGATGAAGCCGGTTCACGTGTCCACCTTACAAATATTCACGTTCCGAAAAATATCCTGGAGCTTGAAGAAAAAGTTTCAGAAATTAAACTGGAAAAGAATAAGGTTGTACGCAGCCAGAAATATGAAGAGGCAGCGAAACTCCGCGATACTGAAAAGCAATTGCTGGAACAACTGGAAAATGCGAAAAAGGCTTGGGAAGAAGAAACCAAGAGCCACCGTTATACAGTGAACGATGTTGATGTGGCAGAAGTAGTTGCCATGATGACAGGGATTCCTGTTACACGTGTCGCACAAACTGAAGGTTCACGGCTGGTGAAAATGGGTGATGAGTTAAAAGGTAAAGTAATCGGCCAGGACCAGGCGATTAATAAAGTGGTGAAGGCAATTCAACGTAACCGTGCCGGCCTGAAGGATCCGAATAAGCCTATTGGTACATTTATTTTCCTGGGACCAACCGGTGTAGGTAAAACTGAACTTGCAAAGGTGCTTGCCAAATACCTCTTCGACAGCGAAGAAGCACTTGTACGTATCGACATGAGTGAGTACATGGAAAAATTTGCAGTGTCACGCCTGATCGGTGCGCCTCCGGGATATGTGGGTTATGAGGAAGGCGGTCAGCTTACTGAGAAAGTAAGACGTAAACCTTATGCCGTGGTGTTGCTGGATGAAATTGAGAAAGCACATCCTGATATTTTCAACCTTCTTCTGCAGGTTCTTGATGAAGGTACTTTGACTGACAGCCTGGGAAGAAAGGTGGATTTCAAAAACACCATCATGATTATGACTTCCAATATCGGCTCACGCCAGCTGAAGGACTTCGGACAAGGAGTAGGGTTTGCTACAGCAACCAAGGTTTCTTCTTCTGAAGAACATTCAAAAGGGGTTATTGAGAATGCATTGAAGAAAGCTTTCGCACCTGAATTCCTGAACCGTATTGATGACGTGGTGATGTTTAACTCTCTTACGAAGGAAAACATCCACAAAATCATTGACGTGGAACTGGTTCATCTCTATGGAAGAATTACAGAACTCGGCTATAAAATCAAGCTTAGCGATGAAGCGAAGGATTATATTTCTGACAAAGGGTTCGATGCGAATTTTGGAGCACGTCCTTTGAAACGCGCGATTCAGAAATACCTGGAAGACCCGATGGCTGAAGAAATCATCAAGGCAGAAATGAGTGAGGGTGATACAATCCAGGTTGACCTCGACAAAGAAAAATCTGAGCTTAAGATTACAATCATCAAAGCTGCTACTCCTCCTCCACCGGCTAAAACAGGTGGCAGGAAGAAGAAGGAAGAATAAGTCTCGTAACAGACTAAAGTTAATCCCGTTTCACATCAGCTGAGACGGGATTTTTTATTGGGGAAAATCCTTAACACATAAGCAATGGACGGTAGTCAGGAATTTGCTTTGATTATTCCTTAGTTCGAAAAGTTCAGGGTATTCGAACTTACTCTGGATATAAATCGGACCAATCTTTTGCTGGTCTTTTACTTTTAAAGGGCTTCGCGCCTTGATCACCGAGATATGTTTTCTTTATGCCTTCTTCAACCTATGAGGTCTATGTGTTTAATTTCTTCTCTTCAAATAAAAAACCCTCTCTGATTGCTCAAAGAGGGTTCTTAATATTATTGGTTTCCGTTATTGAACGATTCCTTTGAAACCTGCATCACCGTACCACTTGATAAATTCGCGGTCGTCTTTTGCAAACGCCTTCATTGAAGGGTCCTTGGCAATACTTGCAGTCAGGTTGCTGATGACTCCACTTGCATCGCTTTTGCGTGCGCTGATAACAGCTTTCAGATACAAACCGATTGCAGAATCTTTATCAGGAGATGCGTCAACCGTGCTCATCGCACCATCTTTATCTCCGGAAAGAAGTTTTGCAAGCGCGCAGTTGAATGTAGCAGCACTGCCGCAATGGCTAACTGCATTTGAATAGTTTCCGTTCAGGATGTCCACGATAGCCATGTTCTCTCCAACTTCAGGACCTGCACTCATTCCTGCTGTATACATTTCAGTTGCCTTTGCACGGTCACCCTTCTGGCGGTAGCAAGCTCCCAGGTTATTCATCACGATTGCATTGTTTGGATTTAATTGGTCAGCTTTTGAAAACTCTGCCATTGCTCCGTCAACATCTTTGGTCATAAATTTCACCATTCCTACGTTGTTTGCAGCACGCCAGTCCTGCGGATAGATTCTTTCAGCTGCTGTGTAGAACGTAAGTTTTTCACTGTTGTCCTGTGTCAAAGTACCTGCATAAAGAATTTCTTCAACGTTTAATGAATCAGGGTTTGATTTGGCCAGACGTAAGATCTCATCATCACTTCTGCCGATTCTCTCAGCGTTAAAAGTGTAGTCTGATTTCCTCAATTTCGGCATGATGCCCTCAGCGATTTCCTTGTAAGCTTTGCCCATTTTCTTGATTTCCATTTCACGTGCTTCAGGATCGCTGTTGGATGCAACAATGCGGAGAATCACATCCTTCATGCCCATATCGCTTTGCTCCATGAGTTTCTGGAAGCCAGGCCAGTCTTCAGCAACTGCACTCTTGTTCACCGCAATACTGTCAGCTTTCATTTTCATTTTCTTCATGCGGTCTGTGAGGTATTTGTCAGATGACTTGCTCCTGTTATCAGCAAGTTTGCTGTTCAGGTCTACTTTTCCATCAGGAGAAGCATTGCCGGTTACATCTACACTCTTCAAATTCATATTCGGAGCCATCAATGATTTCAGGATACTGTCAACAGCAGCTGCTTCTGCTTTGTTGCTGATACCGCTTTGTTTGTGCTTGAAATTTGCATTCAGGCTGGAAACATTTACAGGATAATACATTTTGCCATCAAAAGTGACAGGCACAATGCGTTGAAAATTGTCTTTTCCGATTAAAACTTTTTCATCATTTTTTACAAGAAGTGGTGTAGTGATGGTTGCATCGGCAATTTTAGTTGAAGGAAGAACCTTTTCAGTTTTTCCTTTCATTCCCTTGATGTTAACCATTACGTCAGCAGCGCGCATATCAGGCGTGTAAGCCATTTTATCGGTGTATGTGAAGCTGCCGCCGGCCTTCATGTTGATTTTGGTACCATTTCCTTCTACCTTCTCACCAACGATATTTATTGATTTGAAAGATTTGTCACCGCTTGCAGTCTTCAGTGAAGGAGTTACTGTGAGGGTAACTTTCTTTGCGAAATATTTTGGAGGATAGCTTCCTTTCACTGAAATAGCAACACTGTCACCATGCATCTCCAATGGATTAGGAGTTACTTCGTACTTGACAGTACCTGCATTTTTCGACATTTTGCCGAGGCCATTACAGCCCGCAATCGCAGCTGCAACAAGAAACAAGGAAATGATTTTGTAATACTTCATGATATAATTGGATGTGGTTAGGTGATTTAAGTGGCGGCAAACTTAAAATAAAATCTTGTTATTGAAATTAATGTTAATTATTTTTTTGAAGAGCGTTTTCTTTCGTTTTCATCCAAAATAATCTTTCTCAAGCGGATTGCTTTTGGTGTGACTTCAATATATTCATCTTTTTCAATGTATTCCATGGCTTCTTCTAAAGAGAAATTAATCTTCGGGGTGATCCGCACATGATCATCGCTGCCTGATGCGCGCATGTTTGTCAGTTTTTTTGCACGTATCACATTGATAACGAGATCTCCGGGTCTGATATGTTCACCAATAATCTGACCTGTATAAATTTCATCTCCGGCATCAATAAAGAACTGACCCCGATCCTGCAGTGCGTCTATTGAGTAGGCCGTTGACTTTCCTTTATCCATCGATATCAGTACACCATTTATGCGTCCCGGAATATCGCCTTTCCAAGGAAGGTACTCCTTAAAACGGTGTGCCATTACTGCTTCACCTTTGGTTTCAGTAAGTACATTATTGCGTAATCCGATGATTCCGCGCGCCGGAATGTTGAACTCTAAATGAAGAATGTCTCCTTTTGGTTCCATTACAAGCAGTTCCCCTCTTCTCTGGGTCACCTGGTTGATAACAGCACTTGCAAATTCTTCAGGCACATTTACTGTGAGCACTTCGAACGGCTCATGTTTCACACCGCTGATTTCCTTGATGATTACCTGTGGCTGACCAACCTGTAATTCATATCCTTCCCTACGCATTGTTTCGATGAGAATGGACAAATGAAGAATTCCTCTTCCGAAAACGAGGTAGGAATCAGGAGATGCGGTGTCTTCCACACGCAATGCGAGGTTCTTTTCAATTTCTTTATACAACCGCTCACGTAAGTGACGTGAGGTTACAAACTTTCCTTCTTTTCCATAAAACGGTGAGTTGTTGATGGTAAACAACATGCTCATGGTTGGCTCGTCAACAGCGATGGTTGGCAATGCCAGCGGATTTTCAAAATCAGAAACTGTATCCCCGATATCAAAACTTTCAAGACCAACGATTGCGCAGATATCTCCCGCATCAACGGATGTTTTTTTGGAACGGCCCAATCCTTCGAAGCTGTGAAGCTCTTTAATTCTTGACTTGAGAATACTGCCATCACGTTTAACCAGTGAAACAGGCATGCTTTCGCGCATTGTACCCCTGAATACACGGCCGATTGCAATCCGTCCTACAAAACTGCTGTAATCAAGTGAAGTGATCAGCATTTGCGGAATGCCGGTGTATGCATGCGGTGGCGGAATGAATTGCACAATTGCATCCAATAAAGCAGAAATATCTTCTGTCGGTTTCTTCCAGTCAGTACTCATCCATCCGTGTTTGGACGAGCCGTAAAGAGTCGGAAACTCCAACTGCTCTTCTGTTGCATTCAGATTGAAGAAGAGTTCGAAAATCTGCTCATGCACTTCGTCCGGGCGGCAATTTTCCTTATCTACTTTGTTGATTACCACGATTGGTTTCAATCCAAGCGCCAAAGCTTTCTGAAGCACGAATCTTGTTTGCGGCATCACACCTTCGAAAGCATCTACGAGCAGCAACACACCATCAGCCATGGTCAACACACGTTCTACCTCACCTCCGAAGTCAGCGTGACCAGGAGTATCTATGATGTTGATCTTTACATCTTTGTAGCGGATGCTGACGTTCTTGGCAACGATTGTGATACCGCGCTCACGCTCGAGATCATTGTTGTCCAGAATGAGTTCACCTGTTTCCTGGTTATCCCGGAAAAGGTTGGCCTGGTGAAGCATTTTGTCAACCAGGGTAGTCTTACCGTGGTCAACGTGGGCGATAATGGCAATATTACGAATAGGCATTGGAGTCGGCATCAGTTTTTAGTAATCTGGAAAAACAGCTCTAAAACTGATTTTTCTTCTAATTTTTTAAATGAGAGGCGCGAAAGTAGGAAAAAAGACGAGAGTAGAGCGACCTTCGAACTAATAAGTTTTCAAGAGTCAGAACGACCTGTCAGGTCAATTCGGAGAGGCTCGACTGTTTATTACTGCTTGATTAACTTTTGGACGGAAGTGCCTTTGTCGGTTTGAAGGGTGACGAAGTAAATACCGGCGGGAAAAAGTTGGCAGTCGACAGTTAGCAGTTGGCAAGTAACAGCCGAGAAGATTTTTTCTCCAAGGAGGTTGAAGATTTCTAATTGTGCGTTTTGAAGGCTTGAAGCTGTCTGAATACTAAATGAGTTGGTGGTTGGGTTTGGAGAAAGAAGAAGTGTATTGGTAATGATTGCTTCATTAATACCAATAGAAGAACACAGCAAGCTGTCAATCCCCCCCATTCCTACTAAAGTCATTGGATTATTTACAATTATGTTGGGAATTACTACATGCTGGGGCGACCATTTTGCCTGAGTCGGTGGTGAAATTACATTTGTTGTCATGTATCTTTCATTGCACAGACTGCTTCCAAATTCATCTGTTTTAATTAAATAAACATCGTAATCTCCTAAGCCTAAACTTTTAGTTGATCCGGTAACTATGAAGCCACCATCAAAAGTTTTTTGAACAGAACTACCCAGATCAAAATCATCTCCACCAAATTTTTTTGTCCAAAGTAAATCCCCTGAATAATCAGTTGCAATTAAATATACATCTGGTTTATTCGTTCCCGGAATGCTTGAATAGCCGGTAATAATATATCCTCCGTTGAGTATTTGCTGGACGTCCATCCCAGCATCGTCAGATGTACTTCCGTAAGTTTTGGACCAAAGCAAATTGCCATATAAATCTATTTTTATTAAATAAAGATCAAAATCTGTAATTCCAAATCCCGAATAACCGGTAATAATATATCCTCCATCTGAAGTTATCTGGATTGACCGCCCTTCATCGTTTCCTGGTCCACCTAAAGTCCTTGTCCACAGCGTATCTCCACTAACATTGGTCTTAATTAAATAAACGTCTGTCTGACCCTGGTATCTTTTGGATCCTAAAATAATATAACCACTGTCAGATGTCTGCTTAACTGAGTATGCATTTTCATCATCGAGTCCAAAGTATGCAATTTGCGAAATTAAGTTTCCATTGGCATCTGTTTTAATTAAATATTCCGCTTGAGTTCCAAATCCAAAACTCAAAGTAGAACCAACGACTACATATCCTCCATCTAATGTTTGCTGCACAGAGTATCCGAATTCGCGATTATCTCCACCAAATGTTCTTGTCCACAAAGTATCTCCAACAGCATCTGTTTTAATTAAATATATATCAAAATCGCCTGCGCCAAAACTTGCTGTATATCCGGCGATAACAAATCCCCCATCTGAAGTTTGAATCACTGAGGTTCCAGCATCGTAATCTGATCCACCATAAGTCTTTCTCCAGGAAGAATTACCATTGGCGTCGATCTTAAGCAGGTAAACATCAAAAGCTCCGGCACCAGAACTAAAGGTAGATCCTGCAATCACAAATCCGCTGTCAGACGTTTGTATAACAGAATAACCGTGATCATCTTCAAATCCACCAATCGTTTTTTGAAAAATCATTTGCGCCTTCGAATAATATGAGAAGGAGAAAATTATGGTTAGTATAAATAAAAATTTCATGTCGTAAACTTAGAAGAAATTATTGCATTGGATGCTTTTCATTCGATTAATATTGAATTGCCAACTTCTTAATGCTCTCTATCTTCGCCGTTAAATGAAGAGACCTGCTTCCAACCAAAAACAAATCGCCATCATCGGCGGTGGTGCAGCCGGTTTTTTTGCGGCAGTGAATTGTGGGGAGATGTATCCGCAACACAGCATTACCATTTTTGAGAAGGGAAGTAAGTTGCTTTCCAAAGTAAGAGTGAGCGGAGGCGGAAGATGCAATGTGACGCATGCATGTTTCGATATTCATTTGCTGGCAAAAAATTATCCGCGCGGTGAGAAGCAATTGAAAAGCGCTTTCAGCAGGTTCATGACCAATGATACAATAGCGTGGTTTGCAGAACGTGGCGTTGAGCTGAAGACAGAAGCTGACGGAAGAATGTTTCCTGTCTCAGATTCCTCTCAAACGATTATAGATTGCCTTATGAGAGAAGCGGACAAACACCAGGTGAAAATTGAAATGAGTGCTGACGTTCTTCGGATTGAGAAAAAAGAAAATGGAAAAATTGAATTGACATTCCGCTATGATGACAGGCATGAGTTCGATGCAGTGCTCATTGCTTCCGGCGGAAGTGCGAATGAAGCGGGGTTTGACTGGCTGAAGGAAATCGGTCATGAAATTATACCGCCGGTTCCGTCTTTATTCACCTTCAACATGCCGAAGAATCCTGTTACCCAATTGATGGGTGTTGCAGTTGAATGGGCAAGGATTAAAATATTACAAACAAATTTTTCCGCTGAAGGACCATTGCTGATTACGCACTGGGGCATGAGTGGACCGGGAATATTGAAACTGAGTGCGCAGGCCGCACGCACTTTGGCAGAGATGAAGTACAATTTTAAAATTCAAATCTGCTGGCTGAAAGAAATGAAGGAGGAAGAACTTCGAAGCCAGTTTCAACAATTGAAAAAAGTATTTGCAATTAAAACGATCAGCAATACCAACGAATTCGGTTTGCCGAAAAGATTGTGGTACTTCCTGCTGAACAAATCTGGCATTGAAGAAAATATCCAGTGGGCACAACTTTCAAAAGAGCAACTGAACAAGCTGTTGAATAATTTACTCTACGATGAATATGCTGTGTCAGGAAAAACGACTTTCAAAGAAGAATTTGTAACATGCGGAGGTGTTTCACTCAACGATGTTGACTTCAAAACCATGGAAAGCAAAAGGATGAAAGGGCTTTACTTTGCGGGGGAAGTTTTAGATATTGACGCAGTGACGGGTGGATTTAATTTCCAGGCAGCGTGGAGTACGGGTTTTGTAGCAGCTATGTCAATGGGACAAGGTGTGTAAAGCGGCGAAGAAAATGTACAGGCTAAAAAGAAAGGGAGACAGGGAGATTCCCGGATAAAATTACGCGCAACATTCAAAAGGACAATTACATCAATATTCAAAAATTCGCAATTCGTATCTTCGTAAATTCGTTATTCGATGGAGTATAGTATTATTGAACCAAAAACAGAAGAGGAGCTGAACAAATACTTTAATCTTCGTTTTGAGATATTGCGCAAACCATGGAACCAGCCGCAATCATCCACTAAAGATGAATGGGAAAATCAAAGCATCCATGTGTTGATGCTGGATGAAAACAATGAAGCGATTGCCTGTGGAAGGCTGCAACTGAATTCAAAGGAAGAAGGACAAATCCGTTCCATGGCTGTACGTAATGACATGCAGGGAAAAGGTTTTGGAAAAAAAATTATTGAATACATTGAAGCCAAAGCACGTGAACTTGGGTTGAAAAATATCACTCTTGATGCACGGATCAATGCAGTGAAGTTTTATGAGAAGAGCGGATATGAAGTGGCAGGAGAGTCTTATTTATTATTCGGAATTATTCCACATTTCAGAATGGAGAAAAAGGTAAAAGTCAAAAGTTAAAAGTTAAAAGTCAGAATGAACAGCCGTTCGCAATTCGCCTGCCGGCTTTGTTCCGCACACTGTCGCTGAAGCTTCAGCGCAGGCGCCTGAAGCTATGCGAAAGCGATGAAGGCAGGGTATATTCGCAAAAGAGTTCTTCGATGAGATAAAAAAATGAGAATTGATATATTAACAGTAGTTCCGAATTTACTTGAAAGCCCCTTCTCCCACTCTATCCTCAAGCGTGCGAAGGAAAAGGGATTGGTGGAAATTCATATTCATAACATCAGGGATTATACGACTACCAAACACAAGAGTGTGGATGATTATGCGTTCGGCGGCGGTGCGGGAATGGTGATGATGATTGAGCCTGTAGTACGTTGCATAGAACATTTGCAATCCGAACGGAGTTACGATGAAATTATTTTTATGTCACCTGACGGGACGCTGCTCGATCAACCGGTTGCCAATAAATATTCACTGAAGAAAAACCTGATCGTGTTGTGCGGGCATTATAAAGGGATTGACGAACGCATCCGGCAGCATTTTATGACACAGGAAATTTCCATCGGCAATTATGTTTTGAGCGGTGGCGAACTTGCCGCAGCAGTTTTTGTTGATGCCGTTGTACGTTTGCTTCCGGGGGTATTGAATGATGAAACTTCCGCCCTATCCGATTCTTTCCAGGATAACCTCCTCGCCCCTCCTGTTTATACACGCCCGGCTGAATTCAGGGAAATGAAGGTACCTGACGTTCTTTTGAGCGGAAATACTTTAGAAATTGAAAAGTGGAGACATGAGCGGGCTGTTGAGAGGACGAAGGAACGCAGGCCGGACTTGTTGAAGGAATAGTTGTTTAGTTGGGAGCAGCCTAAAGCCTCAGCACGTTCATAGAACAACAAAATCAACTAATAAACGACTAAACAAGGTTTTTTTAGGTAGTGACTCAGTTTCAATAAAGGATTTTTTGCGAACTCTGCGAGCTGTTTCTCTGCGAACTTTGCGTTAAAAAGGCTGTTAATTCAGGAACCACAGAGTGCGCAAAGTTAATATTACGCAGAGGGCCCCAGAGAAAAACAGAGTGAGCCACTACCTTTTTTTAACCTCCGCTAGATTATTTCAAAAAATAGTATAGTTTTGCAGCCCCAATATCAAAAATCAGGAGGAAAACCCATGGATCTCATTAAATTAGTCGAAGAAACCCTTATTGAAAAGAAAACAATTCCTTCTTTTAAGGCCGGCGACACCGTTACAGTTTATTATAAAATTATTGAAGGTACAAAAGAGCGTATCCAGCAATACCAGGGTGTTGTTTTACAACGCAGGGGTGTTGGGGCATCCCAGACTTTTACCGTTCGCAAAATTTCCAATGGCGTAGGTGTAGAACGTATTTTCCCTTTACTTTCTCCGAAGATTGAAAAAATCGTAGTTGATAAAGTTGGTGTTGTTCGCAGAGCCCGTATTTTCTATCTCCGTGGAATCAGCGGAAAGAAAGCGCGTATCGAGGAGAAGAAAGCATAGATTTATCATTCTAAAAAAATATGAGCTCTTCATCGTTGATGGAGAGTTTTTTTTATGGATTTGAATCAGAGAATCAAAATGATAGATTAAAGATTAAAGACAGCAGCCAAATAACGAAAAGACTCAAGACGTTAGACAAAAGATTAAAGAAAGCCATACTCAAATTAGACATGAGATGTGAGATGTGAGACAACAGCCGTACACGCAGACAATTCGACTTCAGTAGGTCTATTTAATAATCGCCGATGGAGAGAAGTACGAGGGTGCAGGCTTCGGTGACTTCGATTCCTTTTTCTGTGGCCAGTCTTTCAAGTTCAGGATTTTCGGCACCGGGATTGAAAATGATGCGATGGGGATGAAGCGAAAAAATATAGTCATACAGTGCCGGTTGGTTTTGCGGACCGACATACATGGTGACGGTATCTACATTTTCCTCGGCCGGCCTGTCAGCATGAATTTTTACTCCGTCAATTTCTCCCTCGCGAAGACCTACTGCCACCACTTCATGGCCATGGGCTTTTAATTTCCTCACCGCCCTGTTGGAATACCGGTCTTCATTAGCTGAAGCTCCTATCACTACTGTCTTTTTCATATAATTTCTTCCACGTAGTCCAGTTCCTTGTGGTATGATTCCTCACTCGTGAATGTAGCATAAAAAGAAAGTGCCATTACAATAAGTCCCACGATTGTTGCTGCGCCGATTACGCCAGGACTACCAGCTTTCAGGTAATTAAATGAAGTGGTAATCAACACAGTGGTTCCGCGTACAAAATTAGGAACAGTAGTGGTAACGGTTGCGCGCAGGTTTGTCCCGAATTGTTCCGAAGCAGTGGTAACAAATACACTCCAGAAACCATTGGGTATGCCGATTACCAGTAAGACGATATAAAACATCTGAGCATTCATGCCGATAGAAACAAAACACCAGGCCAGCGTAATTGTTAAACCAGTCAATGCAATCAGCAGGGCTTTTTTCCTCGACTTCAGCTTTTGACTGATCAGTCCAAGGGAAAATGCACCGACAGATGCACCGATATAATGGTACATAACGGCTCTTCCCCCTACAACTTTTCCCTGCACATCCAATGCTGATGCAAATTCAGGGGCAAGTGTAACGATGACACCGATCACGTACCAGACGGGCATTCCAATGAGGATACACCTGATATATTTTTTAAGCCTTTTTTTATCAGTAAAGAGACTGATGAAACTGCCTTTCTTCACTTCCTGCTCTTTCATCTTCGCAAACATACCGGATTCATAAACAGAAATCCGGAGTATCAATAACATCAACCCCAGCACGCCTCCTACGTAATATGCCACACGCCAGTCGAACATATCGGAAACCAAAAAACCGACTACAGCGCCTGCTATTCCGATTCCTGAAACGATGGTTGTACCATAACCGCGTGTTTCTTTGCTCATCACTTCGCTTACAAGTGTGATTCCGATTCCCAACTCACCAGCCAAACCAACGCCCGCAATAAAACGAAGCACATAATATTGTCCGAGACTCGTGATCATACCGTTTGCAATATTCGAAAGCGAATACAGCAGAATAGTTCCGAATAAAACGGACAGCCTGCCCTTCTTATCTCCAAGCATTCCCCAGATGATTCCGCCGATGAGCATGCCGATCATTTGTGTGTTGAGCAACCTGAGTCCGATGGTGGTGACATCATTTCCCGAATAGCCAAGTGCATTCAGGCTGGGTACACGGACGATGCTGAAAAGAATGAGATCATATATGTCAACGAAGTAACCAAGAGCGGCAACGATTACTATGATGTTAAGCGGATTGGTATGTGTTTTATGAGTCATAAATATCCCTGGAAAAGATTCAAACGTAGAAAATAAAAATGAACTGTACTTCGCGGGCAGTACAATTCATTTTTATTTATTTCAATTGCAATTTTTTATTTCACACGCTTCACCTCTACTACCCAATCCCATGGATATGGCGCCTGCATCCAGCTCGGAGGGGAATCAAACTCAGTCTCCCAGCTATATTCCAGACGGTCGAGGCGCTGCATGGAAAAATTGCCGGTATTGAAAAGCGCGTAGAGTTCTGTAAAAAGATAATGCTTCGTGGGCACATTGTCGATGCTCACGACTCCTTCGTGCACTTGTTTCTCTGTGCGTGAACGGAAATGATTGAATTCATCAGAAGGTATTCCCGCCAATTCTGTTCCTTCTTTTGCATACCAATTGATCAGGCTCATTGCAGACAGCGAAACAGATTCCATGGACGGCAACACGAACAATGCAACTCCACCCTTATTCAAGGCAGACAAAACATTGTTTATTATGCGCAGGTTCCTGTTGATGTCATCACTCATGGCCACGTTGCAGCAAAAAGCAAAATCAACGGTTGGTACATCAATTTTCTTTGCAGCGAGGTCAGCTTCCTTAAAGCTCACATTTTTATAGGGAGACGATTTTGCAATGGCAATGCATTTTTTTGAAACATCAACGCCTATAATCTCCTTGAACAAGGGGGCTAACAATGGCAATGCCTTTCCCACTCCGCAACCGAAATCAATTGCCGTATTTTTCTTGTTGGCATATTTCATTATATACTTCTTCAGCTTCCTCTTCTTGTCATTTTTGAAGACATTGAAAATTTCATGATCATAATTGTCGGCAATGTTGTTCCAGTGAAGTGCATCATTCATAAGAATATAGGTTTAAGGGTTTGAAGTCTGATTTTTAAAATTTGCGTGAGGAGAAAGCAGAAAAATCTGCATAGCAGGATACCAGTAATAAAACAGGGTCTTTTAAGACTGATAAAAAAAATAAACGTTTCCGCCCGGGTCTTGAATACAAACTTAGCCCAGGGCATTCTTTTTTATACAACCGGTAAACTGAGTTACCAACAGACAAATATGAAAACACCTGCAATTCAAAAGTATACCATAAGCCGGTTTTTTTTGAATTCAGCGCAGGAGCAGATATGTTCTGAGGTTAAGAATATTTCCGCCGGAAACGGTTTCAAAATGCTTGCGTTAAAAAATCGTAAATTTGTAAGTGTATGACATTTCCTTTGATGAAATTTTTTTTTCGTAACATTTTTTTCTCAATACTTTTTGCTTTTGCTGTTAATTCTGCCAATGCATGCAGTACGGTAACCGGACTACATACAACCTTTATAACTCCGACTTCAGCAACATTAAACTGGAATCCGGCAACATGTGATAGTTTTTTAGTCCGTTATTTCATCAGCGGTACAAATGAGGTTCATTTCCGGGTTGTAAATCCGGGCACAGCGATAAGCCTGAGCATTGATTCATTATATCCAAATACACAATATAGCTGGCTGATACACACATACTGCAACGGGGGCCAGCAGGGCATCTACCAGCTTTTTCCTGCAACATTTACAACAGCCATCGGGAACGTTTCATGCATTCCACCCAACCTTCTTGAAGCCAGGAATACCGGCCATGATGCTTCCACCATTGCATGGAATTCGCTTGTGGATGCCGACTCATTTCTTGTGCGTTATCACATAAGCAACACAACCGATTTTACATGGCGCAACATCCAGGGCATTTATCATTCTGTAACGCTTCATAATTTAGTGCCTTCTACAATTTATGAATGGGAAATAAGAAGCTTTTGTAACGGGAATGACATTCATTCAAATCTGACCGACACATTTGTTACCAATTGTGATACGTTACCTGCGCCTGACCATATTGTAATCTGCATTTTGGAAAACAAAGGTTACCCGCAGATCATTGACAGCATTACAATTGCGCCTTATATCAATGCGCTTGCAAGCGACCCGATGAGTGCTTTGTTTACGCAGTCATACGCATTGGAACATCCGAGCCAGCCGAATTACCTGGATCTTTTTTCAGGCACCAACCAGGGAGTAATAAACAACAACGTGCCTGCATCACATTTCACAACACCCAATCTTGCACGTTCACTTTTAGACGCAGGAAAAACTTTTGTCTCTTATTGCGAACACCTGCCATATACAGGAAGTGATACGATTCGTTCAGGAGACTATGAACGCAAACACAACCCTGTTGCAAACTGGATGGGAACAGGAATAAACCAGGTTCCCGATACATGCAACCAGCCGTTTACAAATTTTCCTTCTGATTTTAATTTACTGCCGACAGTCAGTTACGTTATCCCTGACCAGGCGAACGATATGCACAACGGTACAATTCAAACAGGTGATACATGGATTGCAACGCATCTTGATGCATACATTCAGTGGGCAAAAACGCACAACAGTCTTTTCATTCTCACTTTTGACGAAGACAATCATGCATACAATAACCGCGTTGCGACTATCTTCTGCGGAGCGATGGTGAATCCGGGTCAGTACTCCAAATACATGAATCATTATTCCCTTTTGCGCACGATAGAGGACATGTATGTGTTGAAACATGCCGGGCATTCAGTTGATGTAGAATCCGTGAGAGAATGCTGGAAGCCTGTCATTAATGCCGTAGAAAATAATGAAATGCAGGAATTGAATTGGGCTGTATATGGATACGGGGTAACAGGCGAACTGAATGTGGATTATACCCTTCCATCAAATTCAATTGTATCCGTACAGGTATTTACGGTGGAAGGAAAAATGGTTTATGAACTTCCGGCAGCAAAACAAATTTCGGGATTGCACCATCTGATCATTGACCCGCTAAATAATCTCAGCAATTCCGTTTACGTGGTAAGGCTTGTTGTGGATGCGCACGCTTTCAGTAAAAAAACAGTGATGGTATATTAGGCTTTTCTCGCCTTCCGCTTCTCCGTTGGTTTCATTTTTTTCCCTTTACTGCTGATTAGTTCAAATGACTGAAGCAGGTAGTGCTTCCATTCTTTCATGGTAAAAGTGCGGGGATCATTCACGTGAATCCATTTATAACGGCCTAAATAAGGAGCCGGAATTATTCCATCTCTTCCCGTAAGTTCATCAAACTCATCATCTTTCACCTTCAGGGAAACCCCGAATTCACCTTCAATACCTGTGATACAGAACATTTTTTTTCCGGTGAGAAAGCATAAATCATGTCCCCATTTCACGTCTTCTTCCACTCCCGGGAAACCAAGGCATATATCACGGATAAATTCAGCTTTCATTTTTAAATTACTTTTTCGTAGTTACGAATGTAATTCTATTTTTGCAGCGGAGAAATGGCAGAGTGGTCTATTGCGGCAGTCTTGAAAACTGTTGAACCGCAAGGTTCCGGGGGTTCGAATCCCTCTTTCTCCGCAGATAAATCAATTCAGCTCCCGCGATTGCGGGAGTTTTGTTTTTGAGGGAGAACTGATTCTGGCTATCAGATTCATACAACAATCCCTCTTTCCACATCAAAAAGATAAAAAATCCTGTGCGTTTGAAAATCGGCGCGGCATAAAGAGTTGTTTTTTGTCAGAGACCCTTCAGCGCATTCTTGGCCAGATCGTATGTAGGGTAAATATTCAGTGCTTCGAGGTAATCGGCTTTGGCTTTTGCCTTGTCGCCGGTTTTCTCGTAACAAACCCCCCTATTATAGTAAGCTTCAACATAATGCTTTTCATGATTTAAAGCACTTGTGAAAAGCGGAATTGCCTTTTTATAATCCTTCTCATATTTCAAGGCGATGAATCCGAGGTTGAACCAGGCAAAGCCATAGGTCGGGTCAATTTTAAGGAGTTCATTGTAATCAGCTACAGCTTTTTCAATGGCTCTTGTATTCTGGTAGTACAAGCCTCTGTCATACAGTGCTTCGACTGAATGCGGCTGAAGTTTAAGTGCGCTGTTGTAATACTGCAAAGCAATCGGATCATTGTGTGTTGAATACAAGTTTCCCAGCTGAATAAGGGCATCATAATAAGTCGGCTCCTGTTCCACGCAGGTTTGAAAACTTGATATTGCGCGCAGCGTATCTTTTGTCTCCTTATAAACAAATCCTTTGATAAAGTATGCTTTGCTCCTGTGCTTGTCGATACGCAATGCTTCATTCGCATTTTTGATGGCATCCTCGTACTTTTTCATGTACAGATTAAGCTCAGCAAGTTTCAGGTAAGCCTCAATGTTTTCATGATCAAGGGCAGCGGCTTTGATAAATGCACTTTCCGCATCGGGGATGTTGAAAGTTGTATAACTGAGGTCAGCCAACAGCATGTAATATTCCGGCTTCGTGGAGTCCATGCTCAATGCCTTGTGAATATCCAGTTCGGCAAGGGCCGTTTTCTTCATGGATAAATACCATTTGGAACGCTGGTAATAAAGTGCAGGGTTGGTTGAATCAGTTTTTATTTTTTCGGTGAGCACATCTGCAGGTGTTGCAGTTTTTTCGGCAACAGCCTTACCCGGATTCTTTTTATCTCCGCATGCAAAGAGAAAAATGATAATCCCTGAAAATAAAATAATTTTATGAGTGACTTTAAACATCATCTTATAATAAATACAAAGGCGCAAAGAACGCAAAGTTATTTAAAACTCTCTGCGTGCTCAGCGCCTTATATATATCGTCCTAAGGAACTAAATACTGTACTCTTTCAGTGTTACCGATATTATATCCCTGCGGGATATGGTTATTTTTCCCGATTAATTTACCTGGAAACCTTCCAATTAATTTCCGGCTGTCGCTTTTGCCAGTTCTTCCCTGATCTTCACTTCCAATTCTTCCGCAAGCTCCGGATTATCAAGAAGCAATTGTTTCACGGCATCACGTCCCTGTCCGAGTTTGGTTTCATTGTAGCTGAACCACGAACCGGATTTCTTGATCACGTTTTTATCCACACCGATGTCCACGATCTCTCCTACTTTGCTGATACCTTCTCCATACATGATATCGAATTCAGCGAGGCGGAACGGAGGTGCCACTTTATTCTTCACCACTTTTACTTTTGTGCGGTTACCATTTACAGCATCGCCGTCCTTGATCTGGCCGATCCTGCGGATGTCGAGACGAACAGAAGCATAATATTTCAATGCATTACCGCCTGTCGTTGTTTCAGGATTCCCGAACATGACACCGATTTTCTCACGCATCTGGTTGATGAAAATGCAGCAGCATCCTGTACGGCTGATATTAGCCGTGAGCTTGCGTAAAGCCTGGCTCATCAATCTTGCATGCAGACCCATTTTGCTGTCGCCCATCTCACCTTCAATTTCACTCTTCGGAGTCAACGCAGCAACAGAGTCAATTACAATGATGTCGATTGCACCTGAACGGATCAGGTTATCTGCAATTTCGAGAGCCTGTTCGCCATTGTCAGGCTGAGAGATGAGGAGGTTTTCAATATCCACTCCCAGTTTCTGCGCATAGGTGCGGTCGAAGGCATGCTCTGCATCGATGAATGCAGCGATGCCGCCGTTGCGCTGTGAATTTGCGATGGCATGAATAGCCAGGGTTGTTTTTCCGCTTGATTCAGGTCCATAAATTTCAATCACCCTGCCTTTCGGAAATCCGCCTATTCCAAGCGCGTGGTCGAGCGATATGCTTCCCGTGGAAATCGCTTCCATCGGTTCAATGGCTTCGTCACCCATTTTCATGATGGTGCCTTTGCCATAAGTCTTCTCGAGTTTATCAATGGTAAGCTGAAGGGCTTTCAACTTCTCCTTGTTTGATTCCTTTTCCCTGTTTGATTCTTTTTCCCTGGGTGATTCTTTCTCCCTGGTTGTTTCTTTTTCTTTTACTTCTGCAGTTGCCATAGTTATATATTTATTTTGATTGTATTACAGTCAAAGTTACCTGAACAAATTACGCAATAAAATCTCTTCCTGGTGCTGATGTTTAAAACTTTTCCTGACTTTTTCAACAGGCATCCCGGCCCCGTAACAACAACCCCGGAGGCAGATGGTTTTTTATTTTGATTAGAATCCAGTCATTTGAGCAGGCAAAGTAACTACCGATAAATTTGCCTGGCATCCGGAAAAAGAGGGATAATATTTTGGAGGAGGGAAAAGAGAAAACGCAGAGGCCGCGGAGTCAATTCATCGCAGAGAGCGGCAGAGCAATACAAAATGAGGCGCTACCGCATAGAGCATGATAATGCAAGAGTGACATACAAAAGGCAATCACCTTTGCGGTAATTTTTTTCTCCTTGTCTCATTTTCTTGGGGGAAATGTATAGCTTTCCTGCCTGCGGCATATAGGGATTTCCTTTTTTTAGATCCCATTATCTCCTAAAGCTTATAGGCAGTTTTAAATTTGAATTAGTTTTACGATGATGAATTTATTTAGAAAGCTCATTGAAGGAAATAAACCAGTTGATGTTTCAATGAAATTCAAGCGACATACAACAAAATGAACATCAGAGTTTCGAAAAACCATTTTGCCTTCAGAAATAAATAAACAATTAAAGTGACAGAAACATCGCCTGACATAAAACCTAGATGAACCTGGCGTTAATGTTCCCTTTCCTTTTGCTTGGCATTACAAACTCTGATGCGCAAGCTGATTCTTTAAAGACAAAGGATTTTCAAATAATAATTAAATTTTTCGACAAAGGAGGTGAAGAAGTTTTTGAAGTTCCAAGAGTCGCAGATAGTACCAATAGTGGCAATTTCAAAAATGCTTATTGTATTCATATTGAAGAAGCAGAAGGCGGACCATATTTAATCTATACTCTCCATGGTAACTTTGAGTTTGATGATATACATTCCCATAAACTATGTTTTACGTTCGGAATGAATTCTACTGCTTCCCTCAGGAGCGACTTTCCTATTGACGAGAACACTATAATTTCAAGTTCACTCAGAGATTGCAATGAAGATCTGCAGTTACCCGAATACAATTATTTTTTAAACGGACATTTGTTTGATATTTTTAAAGAGACATCACGTTTGCTGTTGATCGTGGACAAGAAAAGAGGACTTAGCTTAGAACTTAGAACCAGGGATTAGAAAGCAGCTAAAAACTTAAAACAATAACTACAAGGAATGACTGGAAATGAGATCCAATCTCATTGATATACTGCCGTTTTATCATTTCTCCACCATCACCTTCTCCCTCGTAATTTCTTCTGAAGAGACCAGGTTGATAATAAAATAACTTCCCACTGAACCATATTGCCCGCTAATGTCAATGATGAGTTCGTTATTGTCGGGTGTAAGCGAAAGTGTGGCCGGCACCTGTTTGCCGCTCATATCCTGCACAATGGCAAGTACGCCCGACATCGGTTCATTCTTTTTACTTACGTGCACAATTCCTGATGAAGGATTCGGATAAAAGACATAGTCGCTCCTGATGGTTCCAAAGAAAATATGAAAGGCATCGAAATGGTGAACGACCCCGTCAAAGTCAGTTTGCTTTAACCGGTAATATGAATCTCCGGCAAGCGGATTTATATCCACAAAATGGTAAGACCTGCGCGTAGAGCTGTTTCCTGCTGCTTTTATTTTACCGATCGGAGCATATGCAATTCCGTCAGGAGATCTTTCAACAGTGAAGTAATTGTTGTTGACTTCAGAAGCCGTTTCCCAGTTGCACAGCACGTCCTGCCCGGCCTTTTCCGCAGTGAAGCTGAGCAGTTCAACCGGAAGCGGTGATGGCGGGAAGCCCAGTGCAAATTTTGTTTTGAAAGAGCTGATCGTACCTGAAGTAATATTCCCGGTAATGTTTGCTGTGCCGGAACCACCGTAATCCACCCACCAGCCGCTACCATTGTCGTGCACCACGGCAACGCGCGTCATGTCAGTGACTGTATCATCCACATCGTAATAGAGTGTCATCGTTGCGCCGGTGAGGTTGGCAACATTCTGGCGCGTAAAATCCCAGTATCGCGTATAGGAGACTTTGTTAATCGTTGACGGCTTTATATAACCAAGTGATGTTGCCGATATATTAAACATCTCGCCTGTATATGTTACTGAAGCAGCGCTGCTATGCGTAGCAGTCAATACGGCCGGGCGATAAGCAGATCCTTTTCCTATAGGGAAGTTGCGTGTGGCAGGCGAAGCCGTTGCAATTGTCTGAACCATTGGTCCGTTCACATAAGATGAAGCAGAACCCATATTTGCATTACCGGTACTGGTGCAGGTAATAATTTGCGAAGCCGTAGTGGTCAGGATTCCAGAAGTCATTGTGAGCAGGCCGGAGACATTTTCTGACGTCTGCAATGAAACACCGGCAGGATTGTCGATTGTAAGATTATAAAAAGTGGAAACAGCACTTCCGCCAATTGCCTGCACTTCGGTGCTCTGCATGATAACGGTACCGGTACGGGATGTGAGGATACCGTTGCTGAAGAATCCATACACACCATCGAAGGTAGCCGTGAGCGTCATTCTTTTGCTGTCGTTGGAAGTTCCGCCATAGGACCGGTTATCAAATATTTTCCCGCTGTTTATTTTTAATGAAAGGAGTTTATAATTGGCAGATGAACTGTTGAAAGGTGCCAGGGTAATGGTGTTACCGGCCGGGCCAGCCACTTCAAAATTCGGCTGCACTGCATTTGCATAAGGGACAAATGAAAATATTTTATTGTTGCCTGTAGATGCATTTCCGAACTGCACTGTTCCTCCCAGCGTAGTCACGCTTCCGTTGTTTCCGCATATACCCCAATCAATACATGTAGATCCTGCGTAGTTGGGAGCCTGGAGAATAATTGTGCCGCCGCTCATATAAAATGTGCTGCCGATTACATCGTTGATGAGAAACGGTTCTACCACGGTGCCGTTGCTTCCGTTATTAAGAAGAACTGTGCCCCCCGTCATCCTGAAACTAAACGGGTTTGTGGCTGCACCGGTAGCATAAGAAATTCCGCCGTACACGGTGAGTGTACCTGATGATACTTCGAGGTAAGGAATGTTGGTTCCTACCTGGTCGTAACGCACCCCGTTATTCCCGGCTGTGGTGCCGATGTAAACATTTCCTCCTGTTACATAGAGTGACCCGTACAGGTTGGTCCGGTTGCTGTTCGGCGAAAACCACATTGTTCCCTGCGGAATTTTGAAAATCATATTTTGGTTGATCGCAAAATCGGTGACAGCGCCGCTGTTCACGGAATAAGATCCGCTGTTATTGTGTATGTATGTGCCGGCAGTAGCTGTGAGTGTGAGTATTGCCGTTTCAAATGCATTCACCTGCACTTCAACGATTGCGGCAGCGGAAGATTTATTGATGGTGACAATGTTGAGCGCCCAGGTGCCGCTTCCTGAAATAACACTCGTAGCGGCTGTGTTGAAGGTGACATTCACAATATCATTTGCGTCGAAAAAAAGGTCAACGATACCATTGTTGGTAAAGTTGCCCCCGACCTGGAGCAGGTGCGTCCTTGAGCTGTTGATATTATAGATTAGCGAAGCACCTGCATTCACGCTGATATTGCCGCTGACTGTAAGCGTATATGAGCTGGCCCCTGAAAACTGAAGGATACCTGATGCACCTTGTCCGATATCGAGCTGTGCACATGCACTGTTTGTGTTTACAGTAACGGTATATGTGTTCCCGATTTTGGCTGTATCATTCGCCTGCGGATAGTTGGTTGCGGCAGCACCGCCATAACCCACAGTTGACCATGTTGAATTCACATTCCAGTTTGCACTGCTACGTGAATAGAAGGTGGTGGCTTTCGCATCCATGACAGCGATAAAAAAAGCAGCCAGGATCATCATGCGAAGCACGTGCCCTGTTTTGTTTTTTATTTTTTCCCACTGTCTCATTCAGTTTTTGATTTAAGCAAGATTCCAGAAAATACAGAAATCAAACTTTATCACTTATAAAGATCAGGGTCGGAGGGACATGACAATGGTCACATCTCCGCTGTGGTTACCGATGTAAGATTTATCCCCGTACAAAAACACCAGAGCGCTTTTTTTAAGAAGAAGGCGAAGACAAATTGGAGAGGGCCAGGCTATTCCGCTCAGAATTAGTTGTAAAAAACTGTAAGAATATCCTGCAGTTGTTATTTGGCACAGGAGAATATTCAGCTTCTCTCCTATTTTAAAAAGATCAGGGGCATCTGCTATTAATAAAAAAATCCCGTCTCACTCTGGTGAAACGGGATTCTTCAAATATGCACATCCTTTACATCGGCTTGCTGGTGCCCATGCTGGTTACCTTAAATTCTGTTCTGCGGTTTTGCTGGTGTTCTTCTTCGGTGCAATTCACGTCATTCTTGCAGCGGTTAATCAGCTTGGTCTCTCCGTACCCTTTTGCCGCAATGCGCTGCCTTGAAACTCCATGGGCAATAATATATTCCACGGCACTTTCAGCCCTGCGCTGCGACAAGGCCATATTGTATTTATCATCTGCACGGGAATCCGTATGAGAAGAAAGTTCAATCGTGATTCCGGGATTGTCCTTCATGATCGTAACCAGCTTGTCAAGACCGGCTGCAGCATCAGGACGTATATCTGACTTATCCAGATCGTAATAGATATTCTCCAGTACGATTGGCTTGTTGATGATGATCTGTTCCATTTCAAGTTTCAGAGTTACTTCCATATCCTCCGAAACTGTTTTCCCTACAGTTGTAACTGTTTCTGTATTTGTAAAGAAATTATCTTTCGAACCGACGACAACAAAATCCGAATTGTGATCCAGCTTGAACATGAACGTACCGTCAGGACCCGTTGTCTTTGATTCGCGCTTACCTGTTGTTTTATTCAGCAACTCAACCACAACTCCTTCCAAAGGAGCCTGCGTGTTTTTCATCACGGCAATACCACGAAGTGTAAACCTGAGGTCATTTATTTTGAATGAATAAATATTATCCTGCAGGGTGTTTGCGCGGTTGCTGGAAATCATACCGCCTGTTGCACTGTCGTTCATCAGCATGCCGAAATCATCCTGGCTTGAATTCAGCGGGTAGCCCATGTTCACAGGATCATTCCATCCGTTACCGTTTTTACTTGCATAAAATACATCCAGGCCGCCCATATTTATGTGCCCCTGTGAAGAAAAATACAGGATAGAATCTTTATAAACAGTCGGGAACATTTCATTGTATGCAGTGTTGATTTGCGGTCCCATGTTTACGGGGCTTCCCCATTTTCCATTTTCCTTCTTCACCATCCAGAGATCGGTGCCGCCCAATCCGCCGGGCATGTCACTCACAAAGTACATGGTGTTTCCATCCTTTGTCAAAGCCGGGTGGCCTGTGGAATATTCATTAGAATTAAAAGGCATGTCGGTAAGAGCTGTCCAGCCTGTTCCTGTCCAGGTGCTCTGGTAGATTTTCAGCTGCACCACGTCATCGTCACCCTTCTTTGTTTTTTTCTTCACATAATTATCGCGGGTAAAATACATCGTGCTGTCGTTGCCGAAAGCAGCGGGACCATCATGGTACACGCCATTTACGTCCCCTTTCAAAGCTTCAGGGATTGACCATGAACCTGTTTTATCCTGTTTTGAAAAATAAAGATCAAGAAATGGTTTGCCTGTCCACGCATACATTTTGCGGGGGGAAGATTCAGTTGAACGGTCGCTTACGAATACGATTCCATCCTTGTAAGCTGTGGGAGAAAAATTAGTCTGGCCTGTGTTGATGTTCACAGCTTCGAGTGAATATTTTGCTGAATCTTTCTTCAACTCATCAATCTTGTTGCAGCTTTCCAAAAGCATCTGTGCATTCTTATCGCCGGGTACTTCTTTCAGATAATTGTCAAGCCAGATAACAGCAGATTGATATTTGCCGTTTCGCATCAACACCTTTGCATATTCCAGTTTGTGTTCCGGTTTGATACCGCTTATCTGAACCACGCTTGAATAGGCCGACTCCGCTTTTTCCATGTTGTTCATATTCCGGTAACTCTCTGCCAGCTTAATCCGCGCTTCCGGAAACGGTTTTTTACTCAACGCCTTTTCATATTCCGTGACTGCACTATTATATGCAAGCATGTTGTAAAACCGGTTTCCCTGCCTCAGGTGATCCCCTGCTCCGCAGGAATACAAAATGAGAGAAACAACAGCAGCGGTGATGGTGATGGAATATCTTTTATTCATGATTGATTTTCTAAATATTTTTAGAAATAACGTGGTGTTTTCATTTTCATAATATCGTAGCCGAAATCATAGGCAAGCATGATTTCATGAGAGCCGGCTGAATAATCGCGGACATCTGTCATCGTGAAATCATAAGCATAGCCAAGACGCAGTTTCCTGGTAAGCTGAATTTCAACCATGGCGACAGCGGCATCCTGGGTTCGGTAACTTCCGCCGATCCAGATGATATTGGCAAGCAGAACATTCAGGTTGAAATCTGCCTCCACCGGTGTATTCGGCGTGTACTTTACCAGCACACTTGGTTTCAAAACGATATCAGGGCTCAGCGGAATTGCAACACCTGTTGTAATAAAGTAGTGACGAACCTGGTGGGGAATTTCCTTCAGCTCATCGCTGTTAACCGTGAGTGCTTTATTAGGATCATAGCTCAGCACTTCAGGTGCAGATACGCCGGCATAAAAACGCTTGCTGTACAAATACAATCCTGCGCCCAGGTTTGGAAGGATGTTCGAAGTTTTATCTCCTTCGAACTTCGGGTCATTCTGATCCCAGTAAATCAGGTCGGAGTTTTTGCGTACCCAATAGCTCAATCCCCCGCGCAAACCCATTCCGAGTTTCAGGCGGTTGCTAACCTTGATATGGTAAGCAAGGTTGAGGTAAAAATCTGTCCTGTCAGTCACGCCTTCATGGTCATGACTGAGTGCAGCGCCCCATCCCAGGTTGGTAGTACCCACCGGACCATGCAGTGTGGCAACTTCAGTAGTGGGGGCATTGTCCCACTTCACCCACTGGTTGCGGTAAAGCAAGGTTGCCATCATATAATCATGGCTTCCTGCGTAAGCGGGGTTCACCAGGAGGTGATTGAACATATACTGACTTAACAGTACATCCTGCTGCGCATGTACAGATGCAGAAGCAAATGCAAGGCAAACAATTATTAAAATTTTTCTCATGCTATACTATTAATTAATCTGTCGTTTTATTTTCAGGATACTATAAAGAACTACCTTCTTAAATCCACATAGGTATTCTTGGTTAAACCACTGCCGTCATTTATAAGCAGGATTACATAATAAGTTGCATCCGGCAGCGGATCACCGTCATTGTTATCTCCCTTCCAGTCGTGGTTTACATAATTATCTTTCTTATAAACTTCATTTCCCCACCTGTTGAATACGATGAAAGTGTTGAGCGGATAATTTTCGATACCATGAATGTTGTAGTCATCATTGTAGGTATCGCTGTTAGGTGTAAATCCTGTAGGAAGTTCCAGGTCGAGGCATCCTCCGTCATTCTTCAATTCAACCGTTGTGGTATCGGTTCTCATGCACAAGCCATTCACGACAGTCCATACCAGCGTACTTATTCCCGGCTGATCCGTTTCGTATTCGATATTGAAGAGAGATGAATCCTCTATGACGCCTGTTCCGGCATATAAACTCCACACGCCTGTTCCGACAACCGGAGGACTTGCGGCGATGTGGAAATGTCCGTCATACAGCGGTGAGTGAAGACACATTTCCTGGTCTGCACTGTCGATCAATGCAACCACGTCTTCATCTGCAAGCACCTGGGTTGTATCGGCAGCCGTACAGCCGGTAACTGTATCGGTTACATTCCAAATGAATTCTGTAATGGCATATTGCAACCCGGATGCATTTGCATTTGCATTTGTGTTGTCGTCAAAGGTGACGCCCGGAGGCATTGTAGTCCAGAGTCCGGTCTGGTTCGTTCCCAAAGGACCTCCTGTTACGCTTACGGACGAACCGCAAACTTCAGGTGGCGCCGTTGCAGTTGTCGTCAATGCGGCAGGATCACTTATCGTAAATGTTCCGGAACCTGTACAACCATTGAAGTCAGTAACAGTAACGGTGTAGACACCTGAAGGCAAACCTGATAATGTATCATTGGAACCCGGAACCGGCGACCATGCATATGTAAATGCCGGTGTACCGCCTACAACATTTGCAATTGCCATTCCGTCACTTCCGGCATTGCAGGTTACGCTTCCCGTGCCGCCAACATTTACGGACAATGTTACCGGTTGTTCAATTGTCGCACTAACCGAACTTGTACATCCATTGGCATCGGTCACGCTCACAGTGTAAGTTCCCGCGCCTAAATTAGAAGCTGTAGAAGTTGTAGCTCCTGATGACCAGCTGTAACTGTAAGGGAATGATCCGCCGCCAACAGTAACTGTTGCAGATCCGTCCATTCCACCGTTGCAATTCACACTGTCAATATCTGTCAATGCGATTGATGCATCAAGAATTGCCGGCTCGCTGATCGTATCTGTCAGTACACTTGTACATCCATTCGCGTCAGTAACCGTAACTGTATATGTTCCCGCCAAAAGGTTTGCCGCGATCTGCGTTGTAGCTCCTGAACTCCAGAGATATGTGTAGTTCGGTGTACCACCTGCGACAAACGCTGAATCACTTCCTGTCGCATTTCCGTGACAGTCCACATTTGCAGGCGAAACACTTGCAACCAGCACAGGAGGTTCACTGATGGAAACAGAAATTGTAGTATCACATCCATGGGCATCTGTAACCGTGCAGGTATAAGTTCCCAGGGCAAGGCTATCTGCTGTCTGTGTTGTATCACCGTTCTGCCATACATAACTGTATGGTGCTGTTCCGCCGGAAGGATTTGCTGTTGCGCTGCCTGTGGAATCTCCGTTGCATAACACCGGTGATGGTGTAGCTGTTGCTGTCAACAGCGCCGGTTCCTGGATGTTGATTCCATTCACAGTAACCGTGCATCCGTTGGTATCAGTAACGATGCAGAAATAAGCTCCGCCTGCAAGACCCACAGCCGTTTGTGTTGTTTGGGCATCGCTCCATAAATAAGTAAAGCCTGGTGTTCCACCGCTTGTTAAAACAGTGGCAGTTCCATCACTTGCGCCAAAACACGATACGTTCTGCTGCGTTTGAAGGCTGGCCGTAAGGTTTGCCGTGTTGTTCACAAATACGGAATCCAGGTAAGTACATCCGGCAGAATCAGTCACAGTTACGGAATACATGCCTGTCGCGAGACCAGTAGCTGTATCTGTTACCTGCCCGTTATTCCATAAGAATGTATAAGGAGGAACACCGCCTGACAAATCTATCCATGCCGATCCATTCGTATTGCCGCATGTTGTAGGCAAAGAAAACATTCCGTTGAGTGTAAATGCCGGAGGCTCCGTGAGAGTGGCACTGGCAGAATCCATACAACCGTTTGCATCCGTTATGATTACCGAATAATTTCCCGCACCTAAATTGCTTGCCGTATCTCCTGTCGCGCCTGTGCCGGTCCATGTGTACGTATAACCCGGAGTTCCGCCTGTTTCATTTACGATAATGTAGCCGTTAGTTCCGCCATTACACTGCACGTTGTTTCCGGTAAATAATGAAAGCGATACTGCATTCGCAAGTGCTGTAGGCTCAATCAATCCAAACGTATCTATGCTTACGCAGCCATTTGCATCCGTCACCGTCACCTGGTAAACGCCTGCGCCCAGGTTACACTGGTCTTCCGTAGAATCTTCATTCGGCCAGTAATAAGTGAAAGGACCTGTTCCGCCATTGACCGTGAGATATATGCAGCCGCTGGTATCGCCATTACATAAAATGGAAGTTGTACTGTCCTGGACAACGGCCAGGGGTTGAGGCTCATTTAATGTAACTGAATTGGTGAAAGTACATCCGCTCGAATCAGTAACTGTATAAGTGTATGTGCCTGCCGGGATGCTGTTGATGAAAAATGCAGTATCTCCTGTATCCCACACAACTGTGTAATTCGGAACACCGCCGGTAACTGTCACGCCTGCATATCCGTCATAAAGACTGAAGCAGGAAATATTGGTTCCGCCATTGTAAGTGCTGATTGAATCTGTCGTTCCCAGCGGAGGTGGCTCTGTAAGTGTAAAGCATGTATCAAGCGCGCAATTGTTGTCGTCAGTGATATGCGCACAATACGTTCCGGCTCCTACACCGGCCAGGTTTGAAGTTGTCTCTCCGTTTGGTGACCACAGATAAAAATAATTGCCTGTGCCGCCGAATAGAGAGAGATCAATGGTGCCATCCGTATTGGTATTGCAACCGATGTTATAACCATTTACGTCGGAAAGGGTTGCACTTACAATAAATGCATCGGGTTCTGTTAAAGGAATGTCTACAGAATCCACGCAACCATTGGTATCAGTAATCACAAGGTTATATACACCTGCGGTTAATCCGCCGATTGAATCAATCGTGCTGCCTGTTGACCAGGAGAAAGTATAAGAAGGCACACCGCCGAATACTGTGTCGATATTTATGTAGCCGTCGGATGCACCGTTACAACTGATTTCAAATGCATTGTAATGAGAAGTACTGAGCTGTGAAGCAATCGGATCAGGCTGACTGAGTGTTGCAAGTGCATCGTTGGAACAGCCGTTCACGTCAACTACGTGAACTGAATATTGTCCGGCGCCCACACCTGTTAATGTATCGGTAGCGCTGCCTGTAGACCACGTCCAGGTATATGGAGGGCTTCCGCCTATAATTGTATCTAGAAAAACCTGCCCGTCAGAGCCTCCGAAACAAGTGATGTTCACACCGTTAATAACGATACTTGTAATCAATGGAACAAGGGTGTCAGGTTCTGTGAGTGTAATGGTATCGATGGTTGAGCAACCATTCTGGTCCACAACAGTCACAGAATAAAATCCTGCGGGCAATCCAATAAGCGAATCTTCAGGAACAGGGCCGCTACCCCAATCATAACTGTATTGTGCACATCCGCCTGTAACAGCAGTATGTATCTTTCCTGAACTTTCACCTTTACATGCTATGTTGAAACCACCTGCATTTACAGGACTTGAAATATTCACAACAACAGGAGCGGGTTCTGTAACTGTATATGTATCATTCGCTATACAACCATTCGTATCAGTGATGGTGACATTATAGACGCCGGCACCGATGGCATTGAGGTCTTCTGTTGTATAGGTACCTCCATTCCAGTCGAAGGCATACGGAGGTGTTCCGCCGCCAACACTCAAATCAATATTTGCATCTGTAAGGCCGTTGCAGCTCACATCAAAACCGCAGAAGTAAGGACTTGCATTGGTAATTGCTGTTGTAATCGGTAACGGTTCACTGATGATAAAAGTTGTATCGGCCGTACATCCAAGCGCATCCGTAATGGTAACGGTCGTGCTTCCGGCATGCAGTCCTGAAACCGATGATGTAACATCGCCATTGCTCCATGCATAAGTGTAAGGAGGTGTTCCGCCAAGCAAGATCACATTCACTGCAGCGGTTCCGCTTGAATCATTGTAACATAAAAGGTCTGTTGAAGAAACAGGAAGCCCGGGAAGTGGTGTAACAGATCCTGGTTCAGAAATATGAGCAGAAGCTGTAGAAGTACATCCGTTCAAATCCGTAATTGTAACAACGTAGGTGCCTGTGTCAAGTCCGGTAACGTCCTGCGTGGTGTCTCCGCGTGGGTTCCATAAATAAGTATAACCTGGTGTTCCGCCGGAAACACTTATAGAAATTGCACCATTGGAATTCCTGTAACAGGTGACATTGGCAACAGCATCAATCACAGGTGCGATTGCTGTCGGTTGAATAAGCGTTACCGGAACTGTATCGTGGCAGCCATTCAAATCCGTGATGATGGCATTGTAACTGCCGGCACCTACTCCACTCATTGTATCATTCGCTTGCGGCGGTGCTGAATTCCAGCTATAAGTGTATCCGGGAACTCCGCCCGAAACGGTTACTGATGCTGAGCCCGTACTTGCTCCGTTACATAAAATATTGGTTTGCGACTGAAGAGAGGAAATGATATCAGGCGGCTGTGTCAATGATTGCGTAAATGTTTTCGTGCATCCATTTGCATCCGTAACAGTCACTGTATAATTTCCGACGGAAAGCCCCGAAGCCATTGCCGTCGTGGCGCCCGAAGACCAGGAATATGTATAAGGCGTATTGCCTCCCGTTGGCGTAGCTGTTATCGTTCCGTCACTTCCTCCAAAACAACTGATATTAAAACCGTTGTGTAAGCTCTTTACAAAGGTGGATTGTATGTCAGGAACATAAATGGTATAGGAATAAGTCTGGAAGGCATTGGCCGGACAGTTATCATCGCGTACCGTGACTGTAAAATTATATGGCTGGGGGCGTGCTTGCGCCAGAGTAGGCGTCCATGTAAATGTGCCTGTCGGGTGCGGAGTGCCTGCAGTTACGAAGGTTGCTCCTGTAATTCCGCTGTTCCATGTCATGGACACGGTATTGGCAACATTGGTATCATCTGAATTGATAAAAAAGCTCAGCGTGTTTCCAGGGCAAACAGTTGTAGTAAATACATTGGTGCCATTTATTCCTGTTGCTGTAGGCAATACATTCGGATAACAGTTGTTCACGATGAACTGCATGTCACGGATAATACTTCCGATCATCACTCCATTCCTGTATTCTTTAATCCGGATTGCTATTACACCGATTTCAAGTTGCTGCGCATTCATGCTGATATCCCCGTTTAAAGAATTAATGGAAACAACAGGGACGGAAGTCAGCGGATTTGTGCCGGAGTATGGCGGTATATATGGAATAGAAACGTTGTGCGCCTGCATGGCATCGATCAGCTCGAAGTAGAGAGAATCTCCGTCTACGTCAGTAACACCATGGTTGAAAACGAAAGTTTGAAACTGGCAGATAAATGCGACAGGGTTATTGCTGAATGTCGGTGAATTATTATTTGTAAAATTCAAATTATTCAGAGTCGCTTCAACATATATTGGAGTCGTCTGGCCGCAGGGACTTCCCTGTTGCATGGTCGTGATGGCGCAATTCCGTGCAAGCACTGAATAGCTGATCCGCCAGTCGGTGCACTGGGAAGGGAAGACCACGTTACCGCGATAAACGTATTTTTGAAATCCAAGCGTGGGGCTTGCTGCATTCGAGCACTTTGTTTGTGACGTAGAGCAGGGGAAAGTAATTTCCTGTCCTGTTCCTGCAATTTTCGGAAGAGAATAGGTTGAGTTCGTGTAATTACAACTTACAGACGAAATTGTAATCGGCAAGGTAGTAGGTGCCGCTACTCCGCTGCAATCGCGGTAAAATGTACCGGTTACTTCATAGGTATCTCCCGTACCATTCCGCGATATAAAACGATAGGTAAGGTCAGCTCCGGCAGCGTGCGTCGCGTAAACACGTTGAACATTGCCGGCAAAAGAACCAATTACCAGTACTGCCAAAACTAACCTGCGCATAGCAGGAGAGCTTAAAAAGTTTTCTTTTCTCATGTAGATTTATTTCAATATGTCAGCTTACAGATAAATTCAGCAACAGCGCATTAAGCTGTCTGCATATTATTTAATTGGATTACGAATAATATGTTCATTCAATAAGTTACAAAGGAAACGAGGATGATTCCAGCCGTTGATCAGCACAGTTTCATTTTTCAACACGCTTATGAACACAGCTGAAACATATCAATACAGAGTGCGATGGAGTGAAGACCAGTATTCATAACTGTTTCAGAGGTTGTATGTAACATCCCGGTAACAGGGAAAATTGAATTTCCGGGAAGTAAGTTTCTGAACATGCAAATGCAGCGCAACGATTATACTGCAGTAAGTGCCACTGAACCGGTTAAAAGTTGCAGTGCGCGCGTTCTTTTTGTAATGAGCATATTTTAATCAGCAAACGACAGGAAAAGCATGGCGAGAACGCCGGCTGTGCCTGAAAAGTAAAAAGAAGACTTAACATGTTCCTCCTTATTTTATACCAAATTGCTTACCCTGCATGCATTCTCTATCATTGCACAAAAAAGCCGATGAAAAATAATCTCAGACTTGAAGAGACAGGCATGCTGCTTTTGGGATGCTTTGCCTATTCCCAGCTAAACCAACCTTGGTGGATTTTCTTCTCGCTTTTTCTCGCACCTGATGCCGGCATGCTTGGATACCTGGTAAACACCAGGACAGGCGCAGTTACCTACAACCTCTTTCACCATAAAGGCATAGCTGCTGCATGCTGGATTGCCGGAATCAGTCTGCAAAGTATTCCACTGGAGATTGCAGGCATTATTTTATTTGCGCATTCCAGCTTCGACAGGATCCTGGGTTATGGACTAAAATATCCCGACAGCTTTCAGCACACACACCTGGGAATGATTGGCCAAAATAAAAAATAGAAGGATTGAAATAGGCATTTACCTTTGCACTCGCTGAATTGAAAATGATTTTCTTTTATCTGATCACTACCACGAATACCATCCTGGTGAAACCTATATCCTGAGATGAAAAAATTAGCGCTGTCAGTTATTCCACTTCTTATCTCCTGCTCGCGATCAGGAACTTCTGTAAACCCTGTCCGCAAAGACATCATCGAAACAGTTTATGCCTCAGGAAAAATAATTCCCGAAAATGAATACCACGTCTATGCGCTGACAAACGGAACAGTGAAAGAAAAACTGGTGGAGGAAGGCGATCCTGTATTGGCCGGTGCCGTGCTTTATAGAATAAGCAATGCAGCACCCTTGGCCCGCTTGGACGCTGCAAAGACCCTCGTGCAGCAAACACAGGAAAATTTGTCGGCACAAAGCCGCGTGCTGAATGACGCCAGGTTTAACCTGGAAAGTGCCGGGGCAAAATTTAAAAATGATTCCCTGAATTATTTCAGGCTGAAAAACCTCCTGGACCAAAATGCCGCCTCAAAAAGTACCGTTGACAATGCCTATACGTTGTACACCATTTCTCTCAATCAAAAAAAATCAGCGGAAGAAAAATATTATGCAATGCAGAATGAGCTCAATCTCGCGTTGAAAAACGCGAAGGGACAGGAAGCGACAGCGCAAATGGACGCTGATAACTACACCATCAAAAGTGAGTACGAAGGAATTGTTTACCAGCTCATGAAAGAAGAAGGAGAAGCTGTGCGCGCGGGTGAAATCGTTGCGCTCCTGGGTGAAAAATCAAGGCGCGTAATCAAGCTCTCTGTTGACCAGCAGGACATTGATAAAGTAAAAAAAGGACAGGAGGTGCTGCTCAGGTCTGATGTATCAGGAAATACGATTTTCCATGCGACCATCCAGAGGATCTACCCGGTGATGAATGAAATAGACCAGACCTTTCGTGTTGATGCAGTCTTTAAAGATGCGATGGAGCAGCCTTATGTTCACAGTTCTGTGGAAGCCAATATCATTATCCAGGAAAAGAAAAATGCATTGGTCATTCCGCGGGCTGCAATGGTGGCCGAAGACAGTGCCCAGGTGAAGCGGGACGGAAAGGTCAAAAACGTTTTTGTAAAGACAGGTGTCCGTACACTGGATGACGTGGAAATTCTGAGCGGCATTGACGAATCAACGGAAGTAGTAATTCCAGGTCAAAAGTAGTCATGCCGCTGCCCGTTAACCTGGAAATCTCAAAAACACATTTGCTTTCGCGCAAAAAGCAAACGCTTGTTGCCGTGCTCGGCGTCACCTTCGGCATTGCAATGTTCATCCTCATGATCAGCTTCATGCAGGGGGTGAACAAATTTCTTGAAGACACCATGCTCCAGGCCACGCCTGATGTTCACATCTTCAATGACCTCAAGACAGACTATTCGGTTTCTATAGCCGGCGATTATTTTAAAGGAGAAAATGACCTTGTCGTTGTACATCATCCCAAACCAAAACAGGTTAAGCTGAATATTAAAAATGCAGATGCCATCATTGCCGATCTCAAACTGCATCCACAGGTAGCTGCTGTTGCCCCATTGCTCAGCACACAGGTATTTTATAATTACGGCCCGGTACAGATCAACGGTTTTATTGAAGGTGTCAACATTATAGAGGAGGCACGTCTTTATAACCTGAATGAAAAAATGCTGGACGGAAAAACAGAGAACCTGCTCACCACTGACAACGGTATATTGATGGGCAGCGGACTTGCGCAAAAACTGAATGTGCGCACAGGTGATCTGGTTTCCCTCGCAACACCTTTCGGGAGTACGATGCGTTTCCGGATTGTAGGGATTTTTAAAATCGGTATCGGCACGCTTGACAATGTAAAGAGCTATGTCAATTTATCAAGTGTGCAGCAATTATTGGGAAAAGACAAAAGTTATATCACAGATATCAATGTAAAGCTAAAGGATAACAAACTGGCTGTTTCGCTTTCAAAAGAGTTTGAAAAAAAATATGGAAGCAAAGCAGACGACTGGGAAACATCAAACTCTTCCGTCACCGCCGGAAATACGGTCCGGAACGTATTGACCTTTGTTGTAAGCATCACGCTCCTGGTTGTAGCCGGATTCGGCATTTACAATATCATGAACATGACCATTGCAAATAAAATGAAAGACATCGCCATTTTGAAAGCACAGGGTTTTGCACGAAAAGACATCGTGCAGATCTTCCTCTCGCAGTCGCTGGTGATCGGATTGCTGGGCGCGCTGAGCGGAATATTCCTCGGCTTTATTTTATCTTATGGCTTATCGCGCGTTCCGTTTCCCTCAAACGAATTTATCGGGCTGAAATATTTCCCTGTCATCTTCAATCCGAAGCATTATATATTCGGAATTGTCTTCGGAGTGATCACAACTTTTGTTGCGGGGTTTATGCCTTCTTTAAAAGCTTCGAGAATAGACCCGGTAGCAATTTTGCGGGGATAAAATTTCAAACTGAATGATGGAAACATTTCTTCAAATATCCGGTGAAAATAAAACAAGCAGGTTGCTCCTGTTGAGTTTGGACTGCATGAATAAGTCAACCTCTTAGTGTCTTCGCCTTCGTGGCAAAAAAAACTTGAATCAAATGAACGAAATCCTGAGGGCCGAACACCTTCACAAATATTTCCATGAGCCGGATACTTTTCATGTATTGGATGATGTTTCAATTTCAATAAACCGCGGGGAATTTGTTTCCCTGGTCGGAAAATCCGGCAGCGGAAAGTCTACTCTTCTCTACCTCCTGAGTACGCTGGATACAGACTATGAAGGCACTATTTCCATGAACAATACCGTTGTTACAGGATTAAGTCAGAATGCACTTTCAAAATTCAGGAATGAAAACATTGGATTTGTATTTCAGTTTCATTTCCTCCTGCCGGAATTCACCACCATTCAAAACGTGATGATGCCGGCCCGCAAACTGGGGAAATACAGCATGGAAGAAATTGAAAGCAAGGCAATGGAAAAACTGAAACTTATGGAGATGGATTCCTTCGCAATGAAGCCATCAGGGAAATTGTCGGGCGGACAACAGCAAAGAGTTGCCATTGCCCGTGCACTGATCAATGATCCGATCATCATCATGGCTGACGAACCAACAGGAAACCTTGACAGCAGCAATTCAGAAATAGTATTTGAAATTTTCAGAAACCTTTCGAAAAAAGGCAATACCATTATCACGGTAACCCATGACAGGGACTTTGCAAAACGGGCTGACAGGATCGTGGAAATTGTGGATGGTAAGATAACGTAGGTTTAAAGAGTGAGATTATTATTGCCGCGAAGACGCAAGTCTCACCGGGAATTTAGTCATTGCATACTTTAATGGCCAAAATCCCTTAACCGCTTATAACCATGTTAAAAAAATAATGGCAGGTTGCTTCACACGTATGCAAATTGAGTAATATTGCATAATCGTTTACGGATTGTTTCTTTTCCCCTCACAGCTAAACTAATTCGATATGATTAAGATTTCCTGCGTCAGCTATCTCAACAGTAAACCCTTTATCTATGGGTTGCAGAATTCATCCATCAAAAATGAAATTGACCTGCAGCTTGATATTCCTGCCGAATGCGCCCGGAAGCTCGAAGAAAACATCGTGGATATCGGGCTCGTTCCTGTTGCGGCTTTGGAAGAAATGGAGGAATACCACATCATCAGCGATTATTGCATCGGGGCTGACGGAGAGGTAGGATCTGTAGTACTGGCCAGCGATGTTCCGCTTCATCACATTCAGAATATTTTACTCGACTACCAGAGCCGCACTTCTGTAATTCTTGCCCAGGTCCTGGCTGAGAAGTTCTGGAAAATCAGTCCGCAGTTTCATGATACAAGGCAGAATTATGAATCAATCATTGGAGGCACCACTGCAGGAATTATAATCGGTGACCGCACCTTTGCGCTTAAATCAAAATTCAAATATATCTATGACCTTGCGCATGAGTGGAAACTTTTCACCAACCTTCCGTTTGTATTTGCCTGCTGGGTTGCAAATAAAGAAGTAGACCGCGATTTTGTGAAGCGCTTTAATGAAGCTTTGCGTTTCGGCCTTATGAACAGCGAAACCGTAGTGTCCGAATTCAAAAAAGAAACCGGTACTGAACTGGATGTAAGGGACTATCTCGAGAATAAAATCAGCTACGCTTTTGACGAACGCAAGAAATTCGCCATGGAATTATTCCTCGCTTATGCGAATGAGATCGTTGAAAACGAAGCGATGAAAATCATCTGATTCTTTTCCAAACAAAAAGCCGCTCCGTGTGAACGGAACGGCTTGTAATAAATCCCCTTTAACTATTTTGTTAATGCGAAACGATCAGCCTGCGGTTGGCTGTGTAACTTCCGCTTTTCAGCGAGCAGGAATAAATTCCCGCAGGTAATTCTGATATATTAATCACCAGCTTATTTCCACCTCTGCTGCTTTGCCTGAGCGCCTCAGTATGAATCAGCTGGCCGTTTGAAGCATATAAATCATAAGAAAGTTCATCCAATCCGGCAGGGAGTTCAAAATTCATCACTGCAAATTGAGTTGCAGGGTTCGGATAAAACTCACCGAAGATTTCCGGATTTTCTGTTTCATTGACACCAACTTGTATAAATACAGTATCAATCGTTGCATTAATCATGAGGTCTTCAAATTCGCGGCTCCGGTAAATGGCAAAAGTGTTTCCCAATACTTCATAATCATTATTTGAAATTGGCGGTGTCAGATCCTGACCCAATGCAAGCAAGTCTCCGTCCATATTCCAAACCACGTAGAATTTACCGCTGTTGAAAATAAGCGGGTTGGTAAGCGGAACATCTACCCAGCCGGGAGCTACGATGTTTGCTGAAGGAACATAAACAGAATCCAGCCGCGATCCGGGTGCACCCTGGTTTCCATTGTCATCGAATATCGTTGCGTAAAATCCAACCAGGTTAGGATTTGCTTGGATGTAAAAATGCACAGTTGTCAGTTTACACGGATAAAACGGTGGCGTGAATTCCATCGCACAGCCTCCTATTCCACCTTGCCAGTTAATACCGACCCCGTCCGGAACACCATCATCAAATGTCAGACGCAAAGGCATTACCGTTGTGTCCACAACTACCAGTTCAAGCGGTATGCTGTCATTTGCCGGAACTAAATCTCCGCCCAAAAATGTTCTTGAACGCTGAACAAAAGTTCCTGTCGTTGAAGGCGACCATGTATTTGTAAAGGTGAGATTTGCAGATGCGCCAGGAGCTAATGCGCCCGACTGGGCATTGTCAACTACAATCGTCTGGTTAAGATTGTTTACAATTCTGCTCGTCACATTGAACGAAGCCAAACTGGTGTTTCCTGTATTCCTTACGGATGAAGTCATGACGAAAGGAGTAGGAGTGTTATTCGGTAAAAATCTTCCGCCATTGGTTGGATTGTTATTGTACATCGCAGCGGCATCGTCCACCTGGTAAGTTGAGTTGGATGGAAAATAAAATTTGACCGCATAAGGAGCCGTGAAGTAATAAGTGATATTGTTTGGCGGGTTCACCATGCTTTGCAATCCGATTGCACCGGAATTATTTTCAATTCCTGCAGAAAGATAAACCGCTGCACCGCCATTATAAACACCGCTTTGGTCTTTGTATTGGTAAGTGATTGAACTGTCAGCAGTGGCAAGAATAATCTGGAATGAATTTGTCCCCTGGTAATAGTTCGGTGGAGTCGGATCCCAGAAAGGGACATCGATCCAGGAAACAATCAATGTATCCAGGTTTGGACTTCTCCAATAAAAACATTGCGCAGGATTTCCTGGTCCGTCAAAGTTAAGGTCGGACGCCATTGCCGCCATAAAGTTTTGAGGCTGCGACGCTGCAGGTATGTAAGGGAATGGCGCAGACATCTGTCCGTTTTGAAAAATAATATACCCGTTGCTGCCGATCCAGAATTGGTTTACGTCATACCAGTAAAAATGAAATGGGAATGTGATCTGGAAAGGACCTTCAGTATTATCATCGCTGAGGTTTTCAACCATCGTTGACCCTGGGCGGCTGATAATGTCAATCCAGTTGTACACGGGCCCGTTCACTTCATTATTGTCGCGCCAGATATATCCGTATGCATCCGGACCTCCAGTGTCTGCAAAAGAATTTGCAGCGAAAAGAAATGCTGTAATGATGGTGAGTAGTAGTCGTTTCATAGGTTAGAATTTAGAGGTTTGATTGCAAAGTAGGAATTTTATCAATCGGTGCAAAAAAAAATTGTGAACCGGCTTCATCATTTTTATCTCTCAAATATTCCCCACGGAAATGCCGATTCCAAAAGCAGAAGTGAATCCAAAGGCATAAAATGGCGGCATCTGATCCGGATCCGCGTTCTTCTGTTTTTCATGGTACTTTTGCTTTTCAAATGATGACCGGAATTAAATACTGAAAATGAAATGTCACGCTCTTACTTTAGTTATCTTTTTTTTAATTTCCTTTTCAGTTATTGGCCAACGCGGTGGCATTCCCTCCTACCCTGTCCTTAGCAGGGAACAAGCCATTCAAAAAGGCTACAAGCTGGTTGATAATTCTGACGCCCTGTTACAGGAAATAAAAAAAGACGGGAACAAAATTTTTATCTCGGGTAGTTTTGAATTGAAAGAACGTGCAGACATTACCGGAAATAACCTGGTGATTGAATCAGATAAAAAAAGTGTCATTACTTCTAACCTCTGGTTCAACAAATACCGTTTCTACGAATCATTCACCATCGATGGTAAAAACATAACAATGCGCGGACTTATTTTGCAGGGTTCAGACTGTGACATCAGGACCCTCGATTATAAATACGCGCAAACAGCAATTCGGTGTCATGCAGATTCATTTCATATCGAGAACTGCTCCATCACTTGTTTTGGCTGGGCTGCAATTTACATGCACCGGTATGTGGGAGCGGTAATCGAGCAATGCTACCTGGCCGGCAACAAAAACTACGGTTACGGCTATGGTGTATGGTTTGAAGGAAAGCCGGGCAGCGTTGGCATTGTGAAGAACTGTTTATTTGAGGACAACAGGGAAGCGGTGGATGCAGGCGGTCATTTAGGAGCATGGACCGTGAACGGATGTGTAACCGATAAATCCATTCAATCACACAAGAACCCTGATAAAAGAGCTGGCATAGGAGAAACCATTGAAGGTAATTATTTTATTGAGAATAAAGCGGGCGTGGGATTTCCTGTACCTGCAACAGATACGGGCTGGATCGTAATACGGAATAATTATTTTGCCGGCGACAGTGCCATGTGCCAGGTTTCAGGAAAAAATTCAGGTGCACGCATTACAATTCAGAACAATCATTTCAATGGTGAAGGAATGAAAAGGCCGGCATGCAAACTGAACGTAGAATCCATCGAGGGAAATAATTGTCGTTTCATGTATTCATCAGCAGGATCAGCTTATTATGAAATGCTTTGGGGAGATGGCAGCACACCTGTTATGAATGAATCTACCCGAAGTCATACATACATTGTTTCGGGATCATATACACCGCAACTCAGGGTGTTTGACAACGATGGCATTCCATCGGTTCCTGTTACAAAAAAAATTGTTGTCGGAAAGGGACTAAATGCCGCCATTAAAACTTCAGCCCGGTTTCTTCCCGCAGCGGGTTATTATGAAGTGCAGCTGTTAATTGACGACAACATTGTTTTAAAATCCGATGCAGCGGACGTGTGGGCATGGAAACGAATAAATTTTAATCCGATAGAAAAGGGAAGACATAAAATCGCCATCAGGTTGGCCTGCATTCAGGATTGCAGCAATTCTATACAGCTATGGATAGATGATTTCGATTACAACGGCACCATTCCAAATGCTGGATTTGAGGACGACAGAAATTATCACCATCCCCCGTTAAGCAACTGGAATCAAAAATTTTCAGGCAATACACGAGTAGGATCGGGTATCACGCACCTCGAAAGATGCGGAGGAAAATATTCCTGGCATTTTGAATTCAGACCGCGAAAAACTACCGTGACTTCGGGCAGTTATGCCGAGCTGTACCAGTTCATCACTTTCTGAATATTTTTATTCTACCACAACACGTTTTACAATTTTTTCTTCACCTGACTGAACATTCATCAGGTAAATACCTTTAGCCAGTGTTGAAATCTCCATCTGCTCAGTATATATTCCTGCAGCTTTTTCTGTGCAAGGTATTTCCGCTGCCAGCCTACCGTTCAGATCATAGAGTTTGATATCCACACATGCATTCAACTGCAATTCATATTTAACCGATACAACATCCCGCGCAGGATTCGGATAGACAATTACATCTGTGAGGTTTGCAATTGCAACCGGCATGAGAGCCGGTCCGGTATTTTCCTCTCCGTATCTTCCGGGGAATGAAAATGAAATTGCAAGTTCAGGCTTCCTGGCAGCTGCTTCCTTCGTATTAAACGTTGCCAGGTTACCGATTACATTGGTGGTTTGCAGATTCAGCGTAATGAGTGTGGCACCCGCAGCTTTCTTCGCAACAATATAAGAAGTAAGATCCCACTCATAATATTGCGAAGTCGTATTCAGAATAATTGCTGATGCTATTACCGCTGAAGCAGGAGCCGGTTTGTTTGCATAAGTTATGGTTGTTTCGCCCCAGGTCGTATTGGTTACGTCACGGACATCTACAGAGACGTTTGAGTTAACTGTATTGTTCATCTTCCCATACAAGCGCAGCTTAGCCGAAGATATGTTCGCATTGAATGATGTAAGATCAAAGCGGATATAAATCTGCCTGTCCTGGTTTCCGGAATTCTGCTTGCGGCAATTCATACTTGTTGCAGTCCCGTAATTAATATTCGCACCTGTCCCTGAACGCACATAGGTATCAGCTACCGGGTTCACTGTTACTGTTGCCGGCTGGCGGCTCAATGATGCAGCCGGGATTAATTGCTTTGCAATTCCCGGTCCGGCATAACTCACAGTCAAAATATCGCTTGAAGTACGGTCAAAATAATCAACACGGATAGGATGCTTTCCTGCCTTCAATCCAATCTGCCCGGATTTTTCTACCGCTGAATGAACGGAATCATTTTTTACAACAAGAATTCCACCGATATATAATTTACTGCCGTCATCAGAGTTTGTATAGAAAGTATAGACTCCATCAGTTGGTACATTCACGTATCCTGTAAAGCGGAATCCGAAAGAATCTGTCCGCAACCGCGGAGACACATCAAAGTTTGTTACTGTTCCCGTTGCAACCGGAGCCAGCGTGCTGAAGTCAGGAAGTTGATTCCATGTTCCCTGGTAATATTTGTAATCAAGTCCCGCTGAAGTTGGCGCCGGGCTGTCTGCAACCCTGAGCTGCGCAGTGAAATTAGCAGTGTAGGTTACATTGTTCACCGGGGTGGCAAAGGTCTGGGTTTGGGATCCGCCCTGGCTCCAGCTCGTAAAATTATAAACGAGTGCATTGTTTACCGTTTGCGGAGAAGTGGCTCCGATGGTACGAAGCATTCCCTCTACACTTGTTACCGTTATTGGTGCAAGGAAAGGCTGTCCGTCCAGGGTGACATACAAACCGGAATTGCTTGTAGCGAGCGTGATGGTAGATGTGCGGGGCAGTATATCAGTAAATGCAGAATCTTTTGCTCCCTGGGCATCCGTTACAACCATGTACAGGCGATAAAAAACATTGGCTGAAGTTTCCCCGCTGTTCGGAATGGTAAATGTTCCGCTTGCTACACCCTGGGGAACTGATGGACCGGGATGATAATGCGTATCGTGATGGAACTCCACAAACCATTGGTATCCTGATGCCGGGAGTGCGCCGTCTTCAGGATCGCTGCCGCTTCCCGAAAAACTGATTACGGATCCGCCGGAATACATCGCTCCTGCAGCAGGCGCTGTTATAGTCGCAGTCGGCAGTTGGTTTGGAGAAGTCACAAAAAGCGAAGCATTCATGCTTGTCGTAGATCCAACAGAATTGTTGACGACAACAGAGTAAGTACCTGCATCAGCGGGAACAACGGAGGCAATCGTATATGACGCGTTGGTTGCCCCTGTGATATTCACTCCGTTTTTTCTCCATTGATAGGTGAAAGGACTGGTTCCTGTAACTGTTACGCTGAACGTAACAGGATTTCCCTGGGAAACGGTTTGTGATTGTGGTTGATTGGTAATGACAGGTGCCGTGCCTGAATTGTATATCACTTTATAAACTGCATTGTTTGAACGCGAACAGAAATACAGGTTGCCATCAGGACCGGTTACAATACCGACTGGCGATCCGGCAATGGAACTGGCAAAGGCAGTGTGTGTGCTATCTGCAGGGTTGATGTAGTCGATCCAGTTGCTGCAGAAGTCATGGTAAAAATATTTTCCGATGTAAACTGCAGGATAGTTGGATGACGGAGGATTAAAAAATGTTCCGCCGGTAATTGCACAGCCAACACCTGCACCGGATCCATGGCCGTATACAAACACCGGGTTGGTAAAATTCGGATTGGTGCTCATCCCCTCAGCAGTCGGCCAGCCATAATTGTGTCCGCCTGTCGTGCAGTTGTTGATTTCTTCCCAGGTACTTTGACCAACATCATTTACGAATAACTTACCTGTGCCCGGCTGAAATGTAAGTGTATATGGATTCCGCATGCCATGCTCCCAAACCCGCATACGCTGCGCAGTCCCTGTTGTGTATGGATTTCCTGCCGGCACACTTCCGTCGGAATTGATGCGCAGTATTTTTCCGAGATAGGTATCGAGGTTCTGTGAATTGGCGCTGTTGGCATTCTCTCCTACGCCCACATATAGTTTTCCATCCGGTCCGAACTGCATCGTTCCGCCATTGTGATTTGTCGCCGTGCTTAACGGATCGAGGTTGAGCACAACCACCTCGCTGCCCGGAACAGCCGTATCTCCGCTTGCAGTAAATCTGCTGATGCGGTTGTTTGCTGCGCTCGATAATGTATAGTAGAGATAAATAAAATTATTGCTTGCAAAATTCGGATCAAAGGCGATGCCGAGTAAACCACGCTCGCCGGATGAATTGACATTTAATGTGATGAAGGGTTTTGTGAGCAGCACTCCGTTTTTTATAACACGGAGAGCCCCGCTTTGCTGGGCGACAAATAATCTGCCGTCCGGGGAGAAGGTCATGATGGTCGGATTGGTAATTCCGTTTGCAACAAGTACCTCACTGAAACCGGTTGGGTAACCTGCATAGCAACTGATGTGTGCAGCTATAAGAAGCACAATACTGAATAGTAAATTCTTTCTCATGGAGTTTGGAGTTAGTGTTTGAAAACGAAAACTGATTGTTGAGAATAATATGATGAAAAGGAAAACAATGATTTTGTATGAATTGTGGAGAAATAAAAACATGCCACTTCTACAACCCGCATCAACACTGGGTTTCTTAAAAATGTCAACTGTAGAATTTGATCAACACTGAGAAAGTGATGCCACTTACGCCGGCTGCAGTCTTAAGCCTCATAAGCAATTTTCGCAGCTTTCTTACAGTTTACTAACCTTCATTAATTCCCATCGTTCTTTTGAGCAGAAATGAAAAGAAAGCTTCTTACAGACGCCGGGATATTCCTCTTCCTGGCCTTTATCTCAATTGCCAAACCGTTTGCACAGGCACCGGAACAGGGTGGAAGAAAGCAGGTGAACCCGTTTTCATTTCTGACCATCATCAAGCTTGATGAAGTGGCCACGAAAACGGATATGGATAAAGTGAAAGAAGTCCTGAATGGTTTCGGATACAAGGTGCATTCACACAAAATCAATTTTGAACGCAAGGAAGTATTGATCCGCATGCGTCAGCAGGTACCGACGGATTCACTCATAGCCGCTTTTAAAAATGCAGGTTATACTGCATGGCATGACGACAAAGAAGTAATTCAGATGAGTGATGCAGTTTACCGCGGGGATAAAAAATAATTAACGGTATTACTTCCGGCCGATTTGTTTTTAAAGATGATTTAAATTCCCAAGTCTGTTCTGAATATTACATGGTCACCTGCGGTTTACTCTTGCTATTGAAAACCGGCTGTTTTTATTCTTCTCGTTCCAGACTCCTTCCTTTCTTTGACTCCTTACTTCCTTCAGCTACCTCCTTCTTCCTTCTTCCTTCTTCCTTCTTCCTTCCTCCTTCTTTCCGCCTACTTCAACACCCCCAAACTATCCAACTCATGCGGACTTACACTCGGCGGCATAATATTATGCTTGATTTTGTAACCTACATATTCTCCCGTAAGCCTTGCATTCTCTGCTGACGAAAATCCTTTATTCCCTGCTACAGCCGGAACATGCGGCTGATGCACATACAGTTTTCCATCGAGGTAAACATCATATCCGAATCCTCCAAGTACCGGATCATTGGTGAAGGTTTTGATTTCGATCTTTGCCTTTTCATTGACTGGCTGTGCCTGACTTTTTTCTTTGCTCATGCTGTCATTTACAGCAACAGGAGAAGTTTTTACTGAGTCTGGACTTGAGGTATGTTCGTTTTCTCCTTTTCGGTGACAGCCGATAATTGCAATGTTTACAGCAATAGCCAGCATCAATGATGCGAAAATAAAATTCCGGTTCATTCTATTGAGTTTTGTAAGAGACGGACGTTTTATACAGGAACTCTTGTAAAAAAGTTATGCTGCAACCTGAAAAGGAGGCCAGGGTGAACAGGAAACAAGTAAAAAAGAATATGCACTGTGAAAGAAAAATGACGGAACTGCTTCCCTACTGAAAAAATTGCCCGAAGAGTTTATCTCACCTATTCTCCCCATCACCTGTTCTCTTCTCCTCGTCCTCGTTTATTCTTACTTCATTTCAGGAAGTGTGTACACTCTTCCCTTGTTAGCTTCCTTCAACCAATCCATCAGGGGAGAAAAATAGTCCAGCATGGCACGCGCGCTGAGGTCTTCGCCTGTTTTGTCTTTAAGCAATTTTCTCCAGTCACCGGTTCCGCCTGGTTTCATAATTTCCTGGATGAACTTTCCGATTTCTTTATTCCCGAAATAATTGGTCGCGTGTACATCCTGGTGCAGGATATTCTTTGCGATGTAATCATGCACCTGGAACAATAAAACAAAAGAAAGCGCATAGTCATAATATCCGGCCGGGTCATCGTTGATGTGTGTCTTGGTAGCTGCATCACAGTATTCCTCTCCGCGCTCCGACGGCGGAACAATTCCCTGGTATTGCTTTACAATTTCCCACCAGCGCTTATTGAACTGGTCAGGTGCAAGATTCTTTGCATAAAGGTCATGTTCGAAAACGCTCATTGTACCTGCACTCCATGGCATGAATACCACATAATTCATCGCATCTTTCAAAAGCTGTTTCATCATGTCCACATGCGCCGTTGAATCTGCCAGCCCAAGCCCGACACAAAATGGTTTTTGCATTGCAGCAAGTCCCATCATGCTTCCAAGCGCTTCATGGTAAGCCCTGTTTGCTCCTTCACGCTCCAGGTATGGAATCTCGGGACGGCTGTAGGTCATGTAGTAATAGATATGTCCGTATTCATGGTGCACAGTCTCATACCATTCTGCATTCGGCTCTATACTCATCAGGGAGCGTACATCTTTATCCAAGTCCATATGCCAGGCAGAAGCATGGGTGTTTTTTTTGTAGCCGGCATCCTTTGCCACCGGGTACAAAGATGATTTTTCCCAGAATGTCTTCGGTAAAGAATCATAGCCAATGGAAACATAAAATTTTTCTCCCTGTTTGGCAATCCATTCTGCGTCCTTGGTCTTCAAAGCGCTGTCGAGGTTCAGACCTTCCACGCTGATCATTTCATTCCAATCCTGTCCCCATTTATTGGTCAGCCAATGTGCGGGAATGAAATCAGGAACTTCTTTTACATTGTATTTTTTGGCAAGCTCATAACGCGCATACGTATGAAGCTCGCGGTATAAGGGGTATAATTCCTTATTGAATTTCTGGAGCAGGTCCATCATCTCCTCCCGTTTCATGCCGTATTCCGAAACCATGTAAGAGAAGTAATCGTCATATCCCAGTGCCTGCACAACTTTATTGCGCAGCTCGCGCAGGTGCACCAGTCCATCTTTCAATGCAGTGCCCACCTCCTTGCTGGCTTGCCACGCTTTCAGGCGCTCATCCAGGTTTTTGCTTTCGGCAAGAATTTTATTGATGTCGTTCGGTGTGACTTCCTTTCCATCAATGGTGAATTTAAAGCCATACATTTTTTCAGTCTGCGCTGTACCTGATTTGATCAGGTCTTTCACCACATCACTTACGCTTTCAGGATTTCCTGCAGCCAGGAAAAGAATTTTATGAAGCTGCTTTGCCTGTAATTCCGTGAGATCAGTTTCCCATTTCAGGTAAGCTGTTGCTTTGTCAATATTCTCCTTGCTTCCTGTATACTTAGCCATCGCTTCATCTGCCTGCCCGCTTTTATATGCATTCATGGTGTCACCTTCCACGATATGGGTTTGTACGAGCCATTGGCCTTCACTCGATGCCGTATATAATTCTTTATATTTCTGATTGTAGCCGTCGAGATAAGTCTGAACTTCCTTCTGGTGTTTTTCTTTTTCGCTGGTACAGGAATAAAACGGTAAAGCGATAATGGCAATTGCAAGGATTTTTTTCATGCTGTTTATTTTGAGAAGACAATAATAGGAAAAAGTCTACAGCCGTTTCGAAACAGGAAAGTATTAACTTATTCAAGGTAATTGAAAACGAAATAAAAAAACAGGTACCAAGTAAATATGGTACCTGTTCAAATAAATAACGAATGACTTATTTATATGCGATGGCGGCGCTGGATGGTCCGGCGAGCGGAATAATTTCTGTGCGTCTGAAGCCCGCAGCTTTCGCCCACCTGTTGAAATCAGAAAATGTATAATCAAAACCTTTCCCTGTTTCAATGAGCATGTTCAGGCTCATCAGCAGGCCAAATGCATTCTGCTTTCTTTCCTCATCAATGATACCTTCAATAGCCACGAATACACCGCCTTCTGAAACTGCATCATATGCTCTTTTCATCAGCAATACTTTTCTTTCTTCATCCCAGTCATGCAGGATATTTCCCATTACCACAACATCAGCCGGTGAAATGGCGTCTACAAAGAAATCTCCTTTGGCAGTAACAACTCTTTCAGCTACGCCGGATTTTTGAATGTTTTGTTTTGCAATCGGCTCAACTTCCGGCAGATCAAAACTTGTACAATGCATGTGAGGGTGACGGCCTGCAACTGTGATAGACAATAAAGCACCTGACCCGCCTGCATCAGTGAGGGTTTCATAACCGGAAAAATCAAATTTCTCGGCAAAGGCTTTAAAGTTCCCCATCTGTATTCCACTCATTGCGCTTATAAATTCTGCAAGACCTGCCGGATTATTGTACAGTTCCTCAAACAGATTTCGTCCACTCTTCGCTTCATTCTGTGGTTGTCCTGTCATCAGCCCTTCTTCAAGAGATCCCCAGAATTGATAAAGCCTGTTATTCATCATTTCGAGGGCGCCGCCAATGTATGATGGCTTATTCCGGTCAAGGAAAATATCTGTATCAACACCATTGCTGTATATTGCTGTTTCAAGCAATCCTTTCCGCTGGAGAAATCCAAACGTGGTGAGGGTGTCAAGAAAGTCAAATACATTTCTGTCAGTGCAATTCAGTTTCAACCGCGTTTTTATTTCTGAAGCCGGTTGATCCGGTTTTTCAGCAAGAATTGTAAAAAGATTAAATTTTACGGCAGACAGTAAAACTTTTGAGGCCCAGAAACCTGTTCCCACCTGCATAATGGCAGAAGGTGAAGGTTGTTGGCGGGTGGCTTGCTTTTCATGAGCAGCGGTAAGTGTTGAAGTTTCCATCGGATTTAGATTTATGTTTATAGCACAAATTTAATTGCAGCTATTCCCGGAAATCCTTGACGATGGTTAAGATTTTTTTTCTTTTTCAGACAGCCTTTTGCGAAGCCGGCTAAGCGATTCCGGCTCAATCCCCAGGTAAGATGCAATGTAATGCATGGGGACACGCTGAAAGAGTTGTGGTTGCTGCTTCATCAGTTGCAGGAACTTGTCCTCAGGTGTACCGGCCTGCGCCAGTGCAAGCCGTTTTAGAGAAGCGAAATGCGAACGTCTTGCCTTCTCTTCGTGAAGCGAAAAATATTTCGGCATGGCACTGCAAAGCCGTTCATGTTCATCCTCAGAAATACAAAATACTTCGCTGTCCTCAAGCGCCTGGATGTTGAACACGGAAGGCTGCTTGTTGATCATGCTTTCCAGGTCACCGATCCACCAGTCTTCAAGAGCAAAATGCAGGATCACTTCTTTACCATGAGTATTCGTGATGTAACGCCTGAAGCAGCCTTTATTCACATAGCCGCGCAGGCGACAAACCTCTCCTTCCCTTAAAAAAAAATCTTTTTTATGATATGAACGCAATTCAAAAAAACTGAGGCATTCAACGACTTCAGCATCCGACATGTACGCGCTGCTGCGAAGCGTCTCAATTATCTTATGATTTATTTTTGAAATTTCCGTCATGATTACGGATCATAAAAGTATTGCATTTAAATTACCATCATGAATTCAGCGTACATCCTTCCTTTTTTAGCCGCTCAGCGGTTCAGTTTTTCAAACATCATTTCATAAGCCGGAACAGAAACACCAAATTCATCAGCCAGGCGAATTACGTAACCTGTAAGTGAATCAAGTTCCGTTTGTCCGCCTCTCCTGAAATCGCTATGCATAGATGATGTTGTTCCAGGCGGAAGCGACCTCATTTTATCTATGTTTTTTTTCATCGTGTCGCCTGGAAGCACAATCCCTTTTGCATCTGCAACATTTTTTATTTCCACCAGCAGCTTCTGCAGTAATTTTTCTCCTTCCTCATCGCCAAACACTTCACCGATTGTTTTATCGAGGTATGATGTGACCGTTGCTATTGGAGATATAAACAGGAATTTTTCCCATATCGTCGACAGGATATCCTGAGACCAGGTGGCATCAATGCCCGCATTGCGGAAAATTTTTTCCACGGAAAGAAGTTTATTCTTATTGCCTTCTACTGAACCGAAAAACATTTTACGGACGTTTCCGGTTTCCCTGATGAATCCGGGTTCTGCAAGCCTTGAAACAAGATAAACACAGCCTTCCCAAATCTCATTCGCCGGACAGATCTTTTGGATTTTTTCCTTTGCATTCACACCATTTAATAAAGGAAGCAAAACTGTTGCCTTATTGATGCATGATTTGCATTGTAGAATGGCCTGTTCAAGATCATAACCTTTTATACAGCATATTAATAAATCAACGGTGCCAACAGAAGATGGATCTGAGGTGACATGCCTTGGGTGAACCGTAAAATCACCTTCCACAGTCTGCATTTTCAATCCCTGGCGCTGAATTATTTTTTCATTCTCTCCCCTTGCAATAAATATAATTTCAATATCCCCGGATGAATAATGCCTGGCCAAAAGTCCGCCGAAATACCCTCCTACTCCGCCTATTCCTGTTATAGCTATCCTCATTCCCTAAAAATTTATTGCAAAAAACATAAGCTCGTCCTTTTCGTTCGGGAATTGAATCATCCTTTCAAATTTCATATTTAATTTTTCCAAAAGCCTGATGGATTTTTTATTGTCAGTCAATGTAATCGCAACAATGCGCTCCAGTTTTAATTTCCTGGCATGCGCCAGCATTGCTTCTGACGATTCAAATGCATAACCTTTTGTTTCATATGCGGGAAGAAATGCAAAACCGATATCTACGTCCTGCAGTGTCTCCCTTTTTATCAATCCGCACATGCCGATTGGAATCGTTCCTTCTTTCAACTCCACACAGTAAAGACCAAATCCGTTTTCAGCATAACTCTTCATGGGTCCTTTCTCTAAATAGGACTGGGCATCTGCATCGGACTTGATATTTCTTTCTCCAATATACCTGATCCATGAAGGCGTATTCACCAGCTCAATAATAAAGGATGTATCCGCCTGGGTAAATTCCCGGATTTGAAGTCGGGTTGTTTCAAAAATAATCATAAAAATTGTCGTGCTGTTAAAAAGTGCGCAAAGTTAGCCTTGAAAGCAGATTTTTGACAATTGTGCAATTCTTAATAAACACATCCGGAAAATCATATATCCTAATAAAAAAAAATTACATCTTTGCGCACTTTTTAGAATCATTCTAAATAAGAAAACAACATACTTAACCTATCACAAATGCGAATTCCAATACTAACTTCTCTCCTCTCACTTATTCTGTTATCAGCTTCAGCCCAGGTACTTACCAGGGAAGATTCCCTTCATGCAAACCTTGATGTTCGTGATGCAAATACTTTCATTTCCGGTTATGGCGAACTCAAATATGAATACGACTTTATCGATGAGACTGCACATGCAAACCTCACCAGGAATGTGTTGTTTGTGGGTCATCGGTTCAACAGTAAAATTTCCTTTTTCAGTGAGCTTGAACTTGAAGATGCAAAGGTTGAGGGCGGTGAACCGGGAGGAGAAATTTCTCTTGAACAGTTTTATCTCAGGTTTAATATCTCCAAGAGCGCATATATCTCGGCAGGATTATTCACCCCGCGCCTGGGAATCATTAATGAAAATCATCTGCCCACTACTTTTAACGGCAACGACAGGCCTTTTGTAGAAACACTTGTCATTCCTGCAACATGGCGCGAAATCGGTGCATGCATTTACGGAACAATAGGAAGCACCAACCTCAATTATTCTTTCGGCATCGTGAACGGGTTGAATTCCGCAGGTTTTGAAAACGGTACCGGTATTCGTGAAGGGAGATTTGAAGGACGTGACGCTTCAGCCTCCAACCTGGCAGTAACGGGTTCCCTGTTATATTACTTAAGAAATTTCAGGTTCCAGGTGAGCAGTTATTATGGAGGCAGTGTAGGTCTGAATAAACGCGAAGCCGACAGTCTCCAACTGGAAAGCGGAATGTTCGGAACCCCAGTATCGATCAGCGAGGCAAATGTTCAGTATAATGGAAAGCTCCTCACATTCCGGGCGCTCTTTGCCCAGGGAAACATCTCCAAAGCAAATGAGATCAACAGGGCTTATGCCAGTAATACACCGGAATCATTTTTTGGCGCATATGCTGAAGCAGGCATTAACCTGTTGTACATTTTCAACAGGGATACGAAGCGGACGTGTACGCTGTTTGCGCGCTACGAAACACTGGACCTCAATAAAAAAGTTCCTGAAAACGGAATTTCTGACGACATAAATAAAAAAGATTTTATCATAGCCGGCCTCACATACAAACCAATACATGGTGTAGTCATCAAAGCAGATTATGTATTCCGTAAAACAGGTGAACCAAATCCGAAGCTGAATCCGAACCCTTCTCCGCAAGCACCGGCCTACAGCAAAACGAATGGATTCTTCAACCTCGGATTCGGCTATAGCTTTTAACCACACTTAAAGTAAGAAAGTAATCTTTTCCGCTTTTAAGGCTGATTTCGGGGGATTGAAACTTTTATAAAAAAAGAAGTATAAAATGCCGGGATTTGGCAGATTGAAAAAATAAGTTACTTTTGCCGCCTCTAAATTCAAAATTAAACATGTTAATTGTAGCTGTTAAAGACAACGAAAGCATTGATAAAGCCCTGAAAAAGTTCAAAAAGAAATTTGAACGCACAGGTGTAGTACGTGAACTGCGCGACCGCAAGAACTTTGAAAAACCTTCAATTACAAGGCGCCAGGAGATTATCAAGGCAAAATATATCAATAAGATCCGCAGGGAAGGGATTCTATAGTCCTGAAATCATTTTGTATCTTTACATCGCAGATCGAAATTCGATGATCGCGAAAGGAAAGACATAAAAGGAGAGAAAATAACTTAGGTTGGTTTCTCTCCTTTTTTATTTACACTAATGAAGGCACGAAACAGTTTCATTCAATACATCAAATTCGAAAAGCGTTTTTCACCACATACGGTCCTTGCTTACCAGGGCGACCTTGACCAGTTTTTTCTTTACGCCAAAACGACCTACGAAACTGAAGCTCCGGAAGAAGTAAACCACTCCATGGTAAGAAGTTGGATCGTGAGCATGATGGAACAAAAGATCACACCCCGGAGCATCACACGGAAAATTACAACCCTTAAAACATTTTATAAGTTTCTGTTGCGGAACGGTGAAATTACCACCAACCCGATGCAGAAAGTCCAGGCACCAAAAATTTCGAAACGCCTGCCGGTATATGTTGAAGAACCGAATATGAAAATTCTGTTTGAGGAAGGCGACTTCGGAGTCGACTTCATCGGCGTGCGCGACCGCTTGCTGATGGAATTATTCTATGCCACAGGAATGCGATTGTCTGAACTGGTCAACCTCGCAGATAAAGATTTCGACCTCGGGAACTGCCAGGTAAAAGTTTTAGGAAAACGCAATAAAGAACGTATCATTCCGTTTGCAGACCCGTTAAAGGCCATGATTAAAGCTTACATGACTTTGAAAGGAACCCAGGAATTTGCTGAACAGTCTGACCGTTTTTTTGTTGATGAACAAGGCGTGCCGATCAGTCCGAAGAAGCCTTACTACATCGTACAGAAGTATCTGAAACAGGCAACAACAATTTCTAAAAAAAGCCCCCATGTGCTCCGGCACACATTTGCCACGCACATGCTTAACAACGGTGCTGATCTTAATTCAGTGAAAGAGTTACTCGGCCATGCAAACCTTGCGGCCACACAGGTCTACACACATAACACAATTGAAAAATTAAAGAAGGTTTATAAACAAGCTCATCCACGGGCATAAATTCAGTAGGAGGATTCATTATGAAAATCAGAGTACAATCAATTCATTTCAATGCAGATCAAAAATTGCTTGATTTTATCAATGACAAAGTTGACAAACTGGTTCATTTCTATGACCATATTATCGAGGGAGAAGTATTCCTGAAACTTGACAAAGCCAGCGACCTGCAGAATAAAATCGTTCAGATCAAGCTGCAGATTCCAGGTAATGACCTGATCACAAAGCACCAATGCCGCACATTTGAAGAAGCCACAGATCTGTGTGTTGAAGCCTTGTCGAAACAGATTAAAAGACACAAAGAAAAATTACGCGGCGAATAATTCAATATTTAATACAGTCCTGTTATCAGCTGCCAATCCCGGAAGGCTTTTGGGATGAAGAATGCATGTATTCACCCAACTTTTTTTTTGAAAGTGTAAGAGAAGAATTAGATTTGTATAACAGCCCTGCCGGTAAATCGTATCCTGTTTAATATACTCATGAACCGAATCATCAGAACTTTATTATTTGGAATTTTTATTGTCCCTTCCGTGTCGTTTGCACAGGTTGCCGGCGCTGCACAGGTCATCGAAAAAACGGTGATCAGTTACAACGATACAACCCGCCTCAGCTTCCTGCACGATCCCACATTGTATTCACAGGGATGGGATACGCTTGGCCAAACGAAATTCTGGAGAGAAGTAATAAACCTGACCAGCGATACCTGCATTATCAACGTGGCTTCCTGCCGCCAGCCTTTACAAAAAGTTTGTCGCGGGGAATGGATGCAGTTGAGTGAGGAAGAAAAGAAATTTATGAAGGACAGCTTAAGCTGCACCAATAAACTGGATGCAAACTCAACTTTGTTTGTGACTTCAGGTAAGGAAGAATTTTACGAGCTGAAAAAAGTACTTCCCGAAATCAGCAAAGCCATTCGTGTTTTTGAAAAAGCCGGTGTCGATCCATGGTATGCACAAACCATCATGCTGATTGAAAGTCCGGGTAAAACAAAAGTAAAGTCTTCAGTAGGCGCCAATGGTCCTTTTCAGTTAATGCGTTCCGTTGCCAGGAAATATGGCCTGGTCGTAAACAAATCGCGTGATGACAGAACCAACCTGGAAAAATCAGCAAAGGTTGCTGCCAAACTGCTTGAAGTCGGTTGCATTGCCAACGTAAAAAAATACCTCGACGAACTGAACCTTCCTTATAACGAAACCGATTTATGGTTCCGCTTATTGGTGCTGCATGCATACCATGCCGGCGCAGGAAATGTACATTGTGTGTTACAGCAATTGCAACCAAAAAAAGGAGGCATTGATCTGTTTGCAAAAATCTGGCAGACTGAATGCGGTGGTTTTAAAAATGAATCACAAAACTATTCACAGATCGCTCTGGCTTCACTTTCCAACTTTGACGAGATGATTCAGCAGGATGGAGATACAGTCTTTCTTGTTAAGGGAGATAAAGAATTCAAACGCTTCAACAGGAAGGACACCAAACCGTGGGATGCATTCGCCTACCTGAACAAATGCCTCGGAACCTATGAAAATGACCTGGTGGATGGAACTATTCCTTTCGATTATTTTATGAAACGCGTAGGACAGCTTCGCACAGAATTGAAAAAGGTCGCTTCCAAGGCAAAGCTTACAAAAGAAAATACTGATGTTGTTATTTATGCCTACCCCGCAGGCGAAGAACAAATGCTGAACCTCGCCAACCGCCTCATGAAAAAGCAACGCTTTGATGAAGCTATCAGCATCACCAAGATGAATCTTGAGGCGCGTCCGAATTCAGCGAACTCGTTTGAAATCCTTGCCAATGCATATTTAAGAAATGGCAAAAAACAACTTGCCGCTATTTATGCCAACCGTTCCATGGCTGCCAGGGAAAAAATGGAATACGAGAACAAGGATTGATACCGGCTACTCGATTACGAGTTTAAAAGTTTTACGTTCATCCTTCCAGGTTGCCTCAAGGAAATAAATTCCGGGTGCCCACTCTTCCGTCTCCAGGTCAAACTCTTCCGGAAAACCTGCATTTGCAAATATTTCTTTTCCGGTCAAATCGAAAACCCTGATATCATTTGATGAAGTATGAATGTGAAGCACATCTGTGGAAGGATTGGGATAAAATTCAAAAATATTTTTTGCTGAAGACCATTTTGCCGAAACAGTGCCTGAATAATTTATCCTCCCGTCATAATCCACCTGCCTGAGCCTGTAATAACAGAGCAGATCTTTCTGAACTGCACCATCGTCATAGAAATATGAATTGTAGTTTGTGCTGTTTCCCTGCCCCGGCACTTTTCCGATTGAAGAAAAAAATCTGCCATCCATACTTTTTTCAACTTCAAAATAAGCATTGTCTGTCTCTGATGCAGTAATCCATGACAGGCGGATTTCTTCTTCAAGCGCTTTCGCGGAAAATGAAATCAATTGAACGGGAAGCGGTGTTGACGGGATAAGAGACACGTCATCAATATAATAATAGCCTCCCTGCGTTCCATAATTCACCTGGAGATAGGTGCATTGTGTATCATCCAGGAAATGCCCGATCGTAATAAACCGTTCTCCCCCGGAAGCAAGATACTTTCCAGCACATTGGGATCCTAAGCTTAGAATTCCACGTGGACAAGTTGTC
>JADMIO010957399.1_pt1 | contig 115508 bp, 69 predicted proteins | sample 8958161 | NCBI WGS metagenome assembly JADMIO01 (sample SAMN16585339, study PRJNA669376) | soil metagenome | isolation source: Crop rotation soil | place: USA: Cullars Rotation, Alabama | collected 2011 | reverse complement strand
TGCTGCAGAGCTATGACAATGTCCGTGAATCTCGTCTGCCGGCGACATTGAAGAACAAGAATCCCGGCGGCGTGTGGCGCTCCATTGACGGAACATGGACACAGGGTGACGTGCCCGCGTCGTAGACTGACTCTCTGAGTCAGATATCCAACGTTAGTCCGGTTCTGGCCGCGGGGTGATCGATCGAATCAGCCCGGCTGCTTGGAGCAGCCGGGCTTTTGGCCGAGCGACGATGGATGGTCGCGTCTCAACTGTTACAACTCCTTGATCCGCACGTTACGGAAGCGCACCTTGGCGCCCTTCGGCCAGCCATAGGCACCGCCGTGGACTTGGAACGCGATGTGTCCCTTGTCCTTCAACACGTCTTCGAACTTCTTATCGCTCGTGTACTCCGTAAGCTGTGTCCCGTTGATCCACGTGGTGATCGTGGGCGGGTTCCCGACGACACGGCATTTGACCGTGTTCCAGCGGTCGATCTTCCAGATTTTTGACCAATCGGGGGCTTCAGTCGGCTTCTCGCCAGGCTTGGTTGGCTGAGAAGGCGTGGCCTTGATCTCCTTCAGCATCTTCTTCTCGGCGTCGGCATAGACGCCATCAATGTTAAAGGTACGGTTCGAGACGCCATCGAGTCCCTCGCGATAGATCTGGCCGACATTACCGTTGTCGTGGTAGTCGATCATCATCTGATAGCAGTTGCCCTTTTCGGTGCTCCGCATGAAGAACCCCGAACAGGGACCCCAATCGGGGTGGGTTTCGAACAACACTTCGAAATCTCCGTAGGTCTTGTCCGACAGCAGAATGCCCCCGTTGCCGCTGCCTGGAGGATCTTGTTCGCCGGTAATCGCGCCGTCTTCAACAATCCACAAGCCGCCGGTGCCGTGTCCAATCTTCTCGGGATTCTTGTGCCATCCCTTCAGATCCTTGCCATCGAAGAGGGAAGTGAAACCTGGTTCCAGCCTGGTCTCTTCTGCGACGGCTGAACTGCCAACGGGCAGCGACCAACTACACCAAGCCAACAACGCACAACACGCAACCAACGGCACGCGAGCGATCATGAGCAACATCCCTTCAGAGCTAGAGACAGCACGTTGACACGACTACGGAATGCGAAGTCGCCATCTTAAGGGCGTGAGTCATCAAATTGGAGTCCGACGATCTGTCGGAGCGAGCGGTGGCGGAACTGACTGGCGGTTAGTGACCGACAGAGCTCGATGCGTGCTGACTCGCCGATCGACCGGCTTTCGCGGTATCAGCCTTCCAGTCAATCAGTTGCATCTCGACATTTTCCTGGCCGCGGAAGCGATTGATGTTGGGAGCGAAACAGATGGAGATTGTCGCTCCGCTGGCGACTGCTGCAGAGATCTCTTCCGCCCAGTCGCCCTTGCCGAAAGAGATCGCTCGAATCTTGCGTTGCCCTTGTCGCAATGTCAGCGATAGATGGCGCTCTCCTTCGCCCATGCGACGCGGCGGTTCCGCCAACTCGACGGATTGAGTCGCCAGGATTGGACGCGGGTTGTCCCGTCCGAAGGGGCCCAGGCGGTCCAGTTCTTTCACGGCCTGCAAAGTCAGATCGTTCAATCGCACTTCGGCATCGATTCGTAATTCGATGTCTGAGGTCTGAACAGAGTGATTCTCGCTCACATGCAGACAGAATGATTCACGGAACGTGTCGATGTGTTCGACCTGAATCTTCAGCCCGGCAGCCGCTCTGTGGCCGCCAAATTTGACTAGATGCTGTTCGCAGGCACTCAATCCCGAATGGAGATCAAAGTTCGCAAACGTCCGGCCCGATCCCTGGCCGATGCCTTCCGCCTGATTGATCGAAATCATGATGGCAGGCTTCTGGTAATGTTCGGTCACACGACTGGCGACGATCCCGATGACGCCCGGGTGCCAATCGGAATTGGCCAAGACCAGTGCAGCACTGGTCTGCCATTCAGGATGGGCTTCGACCAGTTCTTTCGCCTGTTTGAAGACCTTCCGCTCGACAGACTGGCGAACTTTGTTTTGTTCGTCGATGTAGTCCGCCAGCGAGGCCGCCCGGTCTGGCTGATCGGTCGTGAGTAGCTCCACTGCAAGTCGGGCTTGGCCAAGACGACCGGCGGCATTGAGACGTGGGGCGATCGCGAATGCAATATCTTCCGCTTGTAACTCCGTGCGTCCCTCCAGCCCGGCAATCTTCATCAGAGCTTTCAGACCCAGGCTGGAACGCTCGAGCAGACTTGAGAGGCCGAACCGGACCAGGATCCGATTCTCACCCAGCAGGGGAACCACGTCCGCCACGGTTCCGACCGCAGCCAGGCCCACGGCGCTGATCAGGAACTCGCGCATGCGAGGCGACGCCTTCTTGCCATCGCCCAGTCGCTGACAGATGGCCCAGGCCAGCTTGAATGCCACCCCTGCGCCACACAATTCTCCAAACGGATACGATGTGCCTGGCAGTCGCGGATGAACCAGCGCGAGCGCATCAGGCAGGACCGGGCCGATGTGGTGGTGGTCGGTAATGATCAGTTCCAGGCCCAGTTGCTTCGCCAGCGCGGCTTCTTCGACGCTGCCAATGCCGCAGTCAACTGAAACGACCAGCCGTTGCGGATCTTCCGTGTGCAGTTTTGTGAGGGCTTCCGAATTGATCCCATACCCTTCTTCCAGTCGGCTGGGAATGTAGTAGTCGACCAGGCCGCCTGCGAGCTTCAGACAGCGCCACAACAGGCTGGTGGCCGTCACACCGTCGACATCGTAGTCGCCATAAATGGTGATGCGGCGTCCCGCCTGCATGGCCGCGACGATGTGATCAGCCGCGGCAGCCACACCTGGCAGCAATTCCGGGTCATGCAATTCGTTCAATTTGGAGTTGAGAAAGACGCGTGCCGGAGCTTCGTGTTCGTAGCCGCGCGCGGACAACACCTGGGCCAGCACAGGGCTGACCGACAACTGAATTCCCAGATCTTTGACTCGCCCCGAATCATACGGTAGAAACCGCCAGGGTCTGGCCATGTCATCCTCGCTGGAGCGTTCCGCCCCGTGACTCCTTGACGGTCGCCGTCTTTTCTGCGACCGGCACCAATTCTCGCCAATTCTGCATGATGACGAGTCACGCAGACAGTGTCAAAGGGGGTGCCGGATAAGGGAACACCGGCCGGATCGCTAATATCGCGTTTCCCAAAGCGAATGAACGGAGGCAGTTCCGACAAACGAGGGCAACCACCAGGCACCCGATTCGAACGATTGGCATCGGCCGGCTGTCTTCGCGTTGTTTTTGAGGGATTCCGACGCCTAAATGCACGCGGAATTCCTCTCGTGTATTCCGCCGGGAACTCGTATAGACTGCTCAGACAATTCGTCGGAAACTCGGCACGATAATCGGTTGTCTGGTTCTGATGTCGGTTACATTTCCCTCAAAAGGTCATCGTCGATGAGTCGCACGCGCGAGTTCTCGCTGCCACTGCTGGCCAAGGAAATGGTGGAGATGGCAGTGCGGCCACGCACTTACCAGGTGCGTGTCGCCTACGCAGGATTGCTGATGTTGATCAGCTGCATCGTTTTGTATGTGACGGTTCCGTTCAGTGCGACATCGCCGCTGTCGGTCCTGGGGAGTGGGGCCCAGGTGATGGCTGCGGTCAGCTTTATGCAGAATTGGGGACTGCTGCTGGTGCTCCCTGCCGTCGCCTGCGGCGTCTTCACGATTGAGAAGGAACGCAATACGCTCTGCCTCCTGTTTCTCACCCGATTGGGGCCGTGGACGATTGTGTTTGAGAAGTTGATGAGCCGACTGGTGTTGGCATTCAGTTTCCTGGCGATTTCACTGCCGCTGATTTCCTTGTGTTACTCGTTGGGAGGCGTGACCTCCGAGAATCTGCTTTCCGAGCTGTTGAGCCTGCTTATCTGGTCGGTTTTGATCATCTCGATCGGAGTCTTCTGTTCCGCTTACTTTCGCACCACACCCGCGGCATTGATCGGTACGTACGCGGCCCTGTTTGCCACACGGTTCGTCGTGTTTGGAATCGTGATGTCCCTATTTGGTGTCCTGAGATGGGACCTGTGGTGGATCATGACGTTTTCCGCTGCTGGCGAATATGGCCCCATCGCCACGGCGGGATCTGGTCAACTGCAGACCGTGGTGATGTTCAGCGGTATCTGGTTGTTCGTCTCGTTGATTTATATTCTTCTGGCTCGCTGGTGTCTGATCTCACGGGCGTTTCTGGCTCCGCGAAATCCCTTGAAAGAATTCTTTAAGCGACTGGACGGGATGTTTGAGCGCGCCAACAAGTCGCTGACCAGGGGCATCATTGTTATCAAGCCGGCGGTCCGCTTGCCGGATGATCAGCCCATTGCGTGGCGCGAACTTTCCACCCGTTCAATTGGGCAGGCTCGGTATCTCATTCGAATCCTGCTGGTACTCGAAGTGCCCTTGCTGTTGTTCTTATGTCGATTTCTGATCCTCGGCGAGATGCGGGCGGTTGAGTTTACCACTTTCACCGTACAAATCTTGATGTGGCTGGCGATGACTCTGGTCGTTTGCGTGTTGAGCGCCAGCCTGATCAGTGGGGAACGAGGCCGCCAGAGTCTGGACGTTTTGTTGACCACCCCGATCTCAGCCCCTGAGATCGTCCGCCAGAAGCTCTCTGGAATCTGGCGCTTGATCTGGATCTTTGAAGTTCCAATCTGGACTTGTCTAGCCTTTCGCTTTCTGGTCGATTGGAGCGTACCGTACGTTGTTTGTCACGCAGTCATGCTGGTGATCTATCCGCGCATCGTGGCCTGGGCTTCGATGTCGTACGGCCTGCGTTCCAAGACGGCAATCATTGCCGTTGTCAAATCGCTGCTGGCGGTGGCGTGGCGCTGCCTGGGCCCGCTCCTGCTGATTTATCTGCTTGCAATGATGCTGTTCTTCAGATCCGGCCCCGGTAAATCCACGGAAGAATTGCTGGCGTTTTTTGTGAACTTCAGCCCCCTAATGCTGTTTTTTACCAGTGAAATGTTCAAGGAGAATCTGTCCGATGTGCCCTTTGGAATCTCGCTCCCGGGCAGCCTGATACTGACTGTCGTGATTCAAGGAGGCTTCTGGTGGTGGGCGAAGTTCTGGTGCCTGGAGCGGGCTGAAGTTCTGCTCGGCCGCAAGCAGAACGATGTCCCGGTTCTGCAAAGACTTTTGCCCAGGTACGAATCATAGTCACAGACGCGACGATTCCAGGGCTGAGGCCGATTCCACCACGGCAGCGTTGATTCCCCCCCGCAAATTCATCCGCGAGTCCGCCGGTGCGCAGTCACGCTTGGATCAGCTGCTCACGAATCGCAAAGCGGGTCAAATCGACGCGGTCATGAATGCCGAGTTTGTTCATGATGCGATACTTGTGGCTGTCGACTGACTTCTGTGACAGGTGCATCAATTTCGCGACCTCCTTGACGCTGGATCCTCGCGCCAGATGCCGCAGAACTTCCAGCTGTCGCGGGGTCAAGTCGGCCGCCAAAGGTTTGGCTTTGAGGGCATAGATGTTCTGTTCGACGTTGAACTGCAGGCGTGCGCGAATCTGCTCCGAGAAATACGCCCGGCCGCTCGCCACGGTGCGAATCGCCTCGACAATGGCCGACACAGGTTCCGACATCAGCACGTAGCCATTGGCCTTCACCTGCAGCGCGTGGTCCAGCAGAATGTCTGACTGCACGCTGGTGAGAATCAGAAACTTCAGCTGCCGGTGTCGACAGCGCAGCTCGCTGATTACCTCGAAGACGCCCCGTCCGGGTAAATCCATGTCCAGCACCACGACGTCCGGCATCAGGTCGTCGACTACCGAGATCCCTTCGTCGCTGTTGCCCGCAATTCCGACTACGGATAATCCCGGCTCAGAATTCAACCGGTCCCGAAGGCACTCCAGGACCAATTGCTGGGAGTCCACCAGCACGGCGCGGATGTTGCCTGTTATCTCCATCTCAGACTTCCTTCTGATGATCCACAAAAGCGACCCGGATCAAGGCCGTGACGGCGGACTAGAGTTCCATTAACTGATGTGCTCCTAATTCAATATCTGTTAGCAAGCTCATGCTTGCCTCCGTGAATGGCCCGTAAGACGCGCAAACAGAAAATCTCCTCCGTGTCAGGTGCAGTTGTACCGACTTTTTGACCCGTGAGGCAAGGGTGAAGCGCCTTGCCGCATGGGCGTAGGTGTTTACCCCTATTGGAGTTGTGTATAGTCAACAGGCCTGTTGAGATTCCGAAACGCAGTTCGATTGCCACCGTCACTTCTGGGCAACGAATGCGCATGCGGACCAGAATCGATGTTGAAATGGAGCAACCACTGACGGAAGAGAATCGACGCGAGCGAGCGACAGCGGGTCACTACTGCTGGATGCCGTGCAGAAATCAGAATCGACACGGGAAGGAAACAGCGTCAGTGAGTGATCCGCACCGAGGATCGGTCGATGCTCAATCTGTTTCGCTGTGGCCCGCGATAGAATTTCTTTCGTCTGTCAGGGCCAGGCTACTGAAATTCAGGCCAGGGGTCTGGTTGCTTTTGCGCGATACACTTACCTTTGTCCACACGATCCTTCGTGGACTTTGGATGGAGGTGTTTCTGGTCCACCTGTTGCCTCAACGCGACATGCCCCTCCTGTTGTCCAAGATTGTCGAGACATACCTTGTGGTCGGACAGAGCGTGGGGGTCAGCTTTGATTCACGGCTCGCCGTTTCTTACGGCGCTGAAATCTTGATGGGCACCTGACCATCCAGATAGCGCCAATTCTTGACGAAGGAAATCAAATCCGCCATCTGCTCGACGGAGATGTTTTTTTCCAGCCCTTCTGGCATCAACGAAATTCCATTTGATTTCAGCTCTTCGATGTCCTGTCGTAGAATCAGCAGCGTCTTATTTTCGGGCTGCTTTAAAGTAATCGAAGCGGCCGTTTCGTTCGCGATGAAGCCCGTTTCAGCACGGCCATCTTTGGTCACGACTGTGTAACTGACATAATTGTTATCGATTGCCTGATTGGGATTCAGAATATCGGTCAGCAATTGAGCTGGGGTCTTCGTACGCGAATCAGCGATATCGGGTCCAACGACTACGCCAATCTTGCCGATCTGGTGACAGGTCGCGCAGTTCTTTTCGAAGACCAGCCGACCGCGTTCAGGTTTCGCCTCGATTTTCAACGCGCGCTGAAACTGTTCCAGCACTTGTTTGCGTTCTTGGGGGATCGCCGCCTGCAGAACCTGCTGCGCCTGCTTCCGCAGATTTTGATCGGCATGATTCACTAGGGCATTCACCTGGGTTGGGTCTAACTCCCCGGTACTGATCTGCTTGTCCGACATCGCCTGCAGTAACGCCGCCACCCGCTGTGGATTGCGGAGCAGAGCGCGGATGATGGCTCGTCTGACCGCCGGTGTTTGACTGCCATATTGGGAGAGAAGTGTCGTTGTGAGACTCTCATCGTTGAAAGTTGCTAACACGTCGATCACCTTGAGCCGAATCTCCTGCTCGACGTCACTCCCCAGCAATTGCAGCAATGGTGCCTTAGCTGTCTCCCAGGGTTGGAACTGCAGCACGGACAACCAATCGAGACGCTCGGGCATCGCCTGCTCAGCCACGACGGCACTTTCCGCCGCCTTCTTAGAGAAGGAAACGAGCGATTCAGACAGTTTCTCATCTTGCTTCGCTGCTTCAGAAATCGCGTTCTGCACCGATTGGCCGCGACGTTGAACGCCCTGACACAACCCAAGGAACCCGGCCACTTGCAGCCGCGCGTCTGGCAGTTGGAGTGTCGTCTTCAATGCCTGCGAAAACGATTTCAACTCCTGCTGAGCTCCGATCAAATTAGCGATTTCCTGAAACGCCATCATTTGACCAGTCGACCGCGAAGCCAAGGGAGTCAGGAGACTCAAATACATATCTAGGAACTCTTCCGGACGTCTGCCGGCACTCGTCAGGACGGCCCGTCGCGTCCATTCGTCATCCGCATCCTGCAGCAGGATTTTGGCGAGTTGATAACTGGCTTTCGCGTCTTCTGGAAAATCACCCAGGCATAATGCCAGTTGGAACCGCACTCGCGGATCGGCGTCGTCTCGCATTTTTCGAAGCAAGATCGGTAACGCCTTTGGATTGCGTGAGAACAATCTGCCAATCAAAGTCACCCCGAATGCCCGTACTAGCGGCGAAGGATCATCGATTGCTGGAACAGCCTGTCCGAAACCGATTCCGAAGCTTTCCACCAAACGGTACGCCCTCAGCCTGCCCAATTCCGACTTGCCTGACAGTGCCTCTTCCACCAATGCGGCCGCCGTGCCGGTGGCTTCTCGATCGAGTAAGATCCGGCCGGCAGTTTCGGCTTGCCAGCAATCGCGCGAGGCTAGCTTTTCGACAAGTTGCTGCGTGGTGATCTCTGGCGTGAATGGGGCCACTGGCGGTCGGGCCTTGGCATTCGCGGACACAATTCGATAGATGCGGCCCTTGTCACTGCCATCTCGTTCGTCCGGGCGGTGCTTCAATTCGTCCGGCACCCACTCCGGATGTTCGATCACCGCTCGGTACATATCGACCACATACAACGCACCATCCGGACCGTTCACTAGATCGACCGGCCGGAACCATGTGTCAGGAGTCGCCAGAAACTCCGTTTTCGACTCAGTGGGGACTGCACTGAATTGGACCCCGGCCCGTTTCAATACCTCGCGATGCACCAGGTTACCGGTAGGCTCGCAAGTAAAGGCATTGCCGTAGAATTCCTCAGGCAGCCCGGTCCCTCGATAGATGAGAACTCCACACGCGGCGGTGAATTGGCCGGCATGGGTCGTGGACGTCGTCCAAGCCTGGCTGAGTGGATAGACGTGTGAGTCGGGACCCGAGGGCACCGCGTCGGCCCCCACGTCTTTCACCGCGAGCAATGGATTCCGCTTGAGATACTGATCTTCCAGGATGATCTGCCGACACGGATTGCGGTTGCTGCAGACGAACCGATTTCCTGCATCGTCAAACGTCATCCCGAATTGCCCGACACCGGAAACTGCCTCGGCTTCGCCTGTCAGGGGATGGAATCGAAAGTCAAAACTGCTCAAGGTGAGCGGCTTCTGTTCCAGCTTCCAGGCTTGCGGATCCGGAATGACCGTCCCGCCGCGCAGACCATTCGCGATGTAGATGCGGTTGTCCAAATCCCAGTGAGGGTGATTGGCCCGCAATTGCGGATTCCCTTCGGTGAATCCAGTGAACCACGTTTGCCGGATATCTGCGGTGCCATCTCCATCGCTGTCCTTAAACCAGGCGACTTGTCCTGCCAGAGTGATGATCACGCCCCCCTTCCAGGGCTGCAATCCGGTGGCAAACAGCAGCTTGTCGGCGAACACGCGTGACGTCTCGTATCGGCCGTCTCCGTCTTTATCCTGCAAGGTGCGAATTCGTGACATCGGCGGCTGACCGGGTTGCGGGCCATTCGGATAGTCAGTCATCTCGACTGCCCACAGAGCGCCATTCTCGTCGAAGGCAATTGACACCGGATCGATCACTTCCGGCTCCGCCGCAACGAGTTCGATTTTCAAGTCCGGATGCAGGCGAAATTGCTTGAGGCTTTCCTCGGGGCTGAGCGGACTCTTCACCGCTGCTGCAGCCGCCGGTTCCGCGGCATAGATCCTGATGTCGCTCGACAGAAGGGACAACAAACAACCGCACGCGATGACCAACCACCGAGACCGACCAGCTGGGCAAGACATCATCAAATCACTCTCCGAATGAATTCACGGTGACCCAATACTCGAGCTGCATTGTGGAAGGCGATGGTATCAAAAGCGGATAGCCAAGTGGTATATTGGCGGGCACCGCGACGCCTTGCCGAATGACTTAATGATCCGACTGGACTCGACCGATGACCGACTCACCCGCTGACGAACCGCTCTGCCTCGATCAGTTCCTGAAACTGCAGGGAGCTGTCAGCACCGGGGGAGAAGCGAAGCTGATGATTCAATCGGGCGAGGTCAAACTGAATGGCCGGGTCGAGACGCGCCGCCGCAAAAAACTGCAAGTCGGCGATACCGTCGAAATCGGCGCGTATCTGCTCAAAGTGGGACCAGGCCCGCGCGGGGGCGTTTCGGAAACTGACGAGGAGTAGATCTGGCGAGGCAACGCACCTTGCGGCAGGCTCCGCGGTGGCGTCGCTTTCGGCGTCACTTCAGCACTTGAGGATTCACCACATTCTCCGGCCTCTGGCCCGAGAGCACCGCAGCGATTTGAGTTGCCGTGCGGCGTCGCAGTTCGTTGACCGACTCCACCGACACAAATGCCGCGTGGGGAGTCACGATCACTCGCTCATCCTTGTACAGCGACAAATTGAGATCGGGTGGCTCGGGCGAGAACACGTCGAGCGCCGCACCCGCAATGCGGTTTTGCTGCAATGCGGCCCACAACGCTTCCGAGTCGATCAATGCCCCGCGTGCCGTGTTGATGATCCAGGCAGTCGGCTTCATCGACTCCAACTGCTGGCGGCCGATCAACCCCTTGGTCGCCGCGGTCGCTGGGGCATGCAGAGAAACGTAGTCGCTCGCTCGTAGCAACTCGTCCAGCGATACCATGCGCACGTGGGGATCTCGTGACTTGCCCGATGCCGTATGTGCGATCACCTGCATACCAAAGCCCCGAGCCCGTTCGGCGACGGCAGATCCAATTCGCCCCAATCCGATTAAGCCCAGAATTTGTCCCGACAGTCGGCGCATCGGGGGTGCCGCTTGCAGGTTGTACTCCCCACGCTTGGTATGGAGCTGGAAGTATCCAACATTGCGGGCAGCAGCCAGCAGCAGGGCCAGCGTGTGTTCGGCAACTTCCGTCACGCAGTAGTCCGGCACATTCGTGACAGGGATGCCACGCTGCGTCGCCACATCCACGGCGATATTGTCCAAACCGATGCCGAATCGCGAGACCACCTGGCACCGCGAGCAGCTCTCAATCACGCGGCCCGTCACCTGAGCCCAGTTCGTGCCGATCGCATCGACATCCGCTGCTAATTTCGCGAGCGTTGCTTCGTCCGTCGCAGGGGCCTCGACGATTTCTGCGTCGGCTGCCTTTAGTATCTCATTCTCAATCGTGAAATCAGGCCAAGCCCGGTCGGTGAGCAAAACGCGCCAGCGTGCGGACATTGAAAACTCCTAGCGTCCGCCGGTTAACGCAAGACCGGCAGAGGCTGAGGGACTTGATCCAGGCAACCCGCCGCGACCAATTCGGTCGCAGCCTCTTCCAAATGAGCATTGACGTAGTCGACCAATACCCGATCGCGCCGGGGATTCCAACCGTACTGCTGCAGCTCATCAATCACGAATTCCGGCGACCGTTTTTCAATGAGCAATCGGTATGCCGCCACCACGCCGCCTGTCCGTTGCGTGCCGGCATGACAGTGAATCAGCACCGGCTCGCGATCTCGGGCACTCTCCGCGACCTTTCTGACGGCCTTCGTAAAGTGCTCCACTTTGCCCAGGCCCCGTCCATTCAATGGCAGAAAGACGTGCTCAATGCCCATCTCCTTAGCGACTCGGAGCTCCATCTGCTGAGCCAGATCTTTGGCGTCAGGAGATGTCATGCAGATAATGTGACGGATCCCATGTTCCTGCAATGTCGGGCCGATTAAAAATTGAGAAATCTGCCCACTGCGAAAAATCGTGCCCGGAACCACAGTCCCCCACCGCTTCACGATCAGCCGATCGCGCAGCACGTACGACCACAGCGCAAAGCCCACGCAAGCGATGGCCACACAGCCCAGCACTGTCAGCCAAAACCGGCCGTGTCGCACCACCGGCGCAGCCACTTGGGCCCGAGTATCCACGGGCACATCCGTTGTCATCTAAAATCGCTCCCGCGAACCTTTTCAGTGATCATGAGCTTCGCTCACCCCGGCCCCAAAATTAGTGCGGCGAGGAGAGGTGTCGGGGATGAGGGGCGGTCATCGATATCACCGCTTAACAACCCACGCAGGCTTGTAAAAGACCCCCGCCATCGGGTCAAGACCGGATTGGCCTTCCCAAGGTGCCATTCGTCGCGATAATACGCAGCCAATCAAGGATTTACGGATATCGCCCATCCCTGCCGGATAGGGTGTCGTCCTGTCGCAAGGAAGCGCCATGAATGATTCAACCTGCGCCGCTGCTCAACAGCCAGATTCTTCATCCACGACTACCGGGAAGACTCTCTCTCGATTCCTCGAGCGAGAACTCGTCTGGCTGACGCTGCTGGTCACGTTGTTCTATGCAACCAGGTTGACCGATCTCTCGATCCGTGGCGAAGAATCCCGTCGCGGGCGGATTGCCTGGGAGATGCTCCATTCGGGTGACTGGCTGGTACCGCGGGTTCAAGGTCTGCCGCGACTCAGCCGTCCCCCCCTGCACTATTGGGCGATTGCGATCTGCGGCGACTTCCGCGGTACTATCGATGCCGTCGCCGTTCGTCTGCCGAGTTTCCTCGCCACGCTTTGCACTGTCCTGGTGATCTATGGCTACGGACGCTGCTGGATGTCGCGGACTGGAGCCTTTGCTTCTGCCGCGGCCTATGCAACTTTCGCCCAAGTCCTGCAACTCGGCCGCCTGGGTGAGACCGAAGCGATCTTTACTTTTCTGCTAAGTGCCGCCCTGTTGATCTGGCATGCCGGCATCCTCCTGCGCTGGAGTCCCTGGCTGACCTGGACCCTTGCCTACACGTTTGCGGCCGCCGCAACCCTTACGAAAGGTCCCCAGGCGCCGGTCTACTTCGCCGGTGGTATCGGGGTGTTCTTGCTCCTCACGCGCCAATGGCGTTCGGCCCTCAGTTGGTCGCACGCCGCCGGGATCGCATTATTCTTGTTCATTGTCCTGGCTTGGCAAATCCCGTTTACACGGGCACTCGGCCAGGAAAAAGTCTCCTACGTCTATCTGTCCGAGGTGGCCAAACGCTTTGAGGACACCCATTGGAGCACGATCATCTCGCACCTGACGCTGTTCCCGTTCGAGATCGTCGTCGGCTGCCTGTTCCCCTGGTCGTTGCTGCTGCTGGCCTTTGGCAATCGCAAGTTCCGAGGGCAAATTGGGGCCGCACGACTGCCGCTGATCTACCTGGCTGGTTGTATCGCCATCGCATTCCCGACCGTATGGATTCCCCCCGAAGCCCGTTCCCGTTACTTCATGCCGTTGTTCCCCTGCTTCGCGCTGTTGTGCGGCTATGTCGTCGAGCAGTCCAGCCTATCAGTGGTCGCAAATGCGGTTGGCTGGGTCGCCTATTGGCGATCGCGCCCAAAACTTGCGGTATCGATCGTCACTTGCCTGCTGGGCGGTGTCTACGTCGGTCCGATCATGAGCTATCAGGTAGCTCGCAGTCGAGATGCTGCCGCAGATGTTGCCGAGGCGAAACAGTTGATTCCCCACCCGGCGGATCTCGCCAGTTTCGGGGTCGTGCATCACCTGTTCTCGTACCACTATGGTGAAGACATCGCCCACTACGAGTGGCCCGAAGATAACAGCACCGACTACTCGCAAATCGAGTACTTCTGCTTTGACGCCTTCCGCTCACGCCCCAAAGATCTGCCGTTTCCGTGGGTTGAGGTTGCTCGAGTCAACTGCGATCGCAATCAACGAACGAAACCGGAAGCGGAAGTAATTATCGCGCGACGACTTCCAGCAGAGCAGACGGCTGTTGCACAGACGCCTGCCGAGCAACGGAGTTCCCCGCAAAGTCAGAAAGAGACTGACGGCCCGTCCCCCGTCATCCAAAGTCGCGAAGCCCGGATCATTGAGGAGAACCTGGGATACGAATAGTGGGAACGCGAATTCATCCCCATCGGGCAGCCGAAACCAACCCAGAACCGGCGCTGGTCGCGGCGTCTACGGCACTCCTCATGCCGGCGTAACGCCCGCGCCTATGCCTGGCCGGTGAAACGCAACGCTACCGCGCCTGCGGCTGCTGTCGCTAGCTCTTTCATTCGGGTATACTTTCGGCTTCTGTCGGAGCCGATTTGCCGCTCATCGTACCCCTATGAGATTGCCATCATGATCCGCCGTTTCGCTCGCGCGTTTGCCTGCCTGCTGGCCGGTTGCCTCACCAGTTCGTCAATCGCCTGGGCCGAAGATTTTCAGATCCATAAGTTCGAACGGCAGCAACTCACCGATGTCTATTTCTCCGAAGGGGCGAACTTCGGTGACATCGACAAGGATGGCAAGCCTGATGCCATCTGCGGGCCCTATTGGTGGCAAGGGCCCGACTTCAAAGTCCGGCGCGAAATCTATCCTGCGAAGCCGCAGAATCGGGATGGCTACTCCAACAACTTCTTCACCTGGTGCTACGACTTCACGGGCGATGGATGGAACGACCTGGTCAGCGTTGGTCTCCCCGGCTCGCCTGCGATTCTGTACGTCAATCCGGGCGAGGGCAAAGTGCTCAGTGCAACGAATCACTGGGTCACGCACAAAGTCCACGACGGCATCGGCAACGAGTCACCGCAGTTCCTGAACGTCGTCGGCGATGAGAAGCCCGAGATCATCTGCAATCATGCCGGCAAGTTTGGCTACATCGTTCCCAACTGGGAAAAACCGACTGAAGGGTGGGCGTGGCATCCCGTCTCTGGTGATGTCGGGGAATATCCCTTTGGCCACGGGCTGGGAGTTGGCGACGTCAACGGGGACGGCCGCCAGGACATTATCTGGAAAGCCGGCTGGTACGAACAACCCGCATCGACCGCCGACGATCCGTTGTGGACCTTTCACAAGTATCAGTTCGCCGGATTTGGTGGTGCCGACATGTTCGCCTATGACGTCGATGGCGACAAAGACGCCGACGTCATCACCAGCCTGGCCGCACATACCTATGGCTTGGCGTGGTTTGAACAGGTGAAGGAAGAGAATGAAATCACCTTCAAGAAACACCTGATCATGGGGGAGAAGGCCGAAGACAGCCCGTATGGCATTCTCTTCACCGAACCTCACGCTGTCGCTCTGCATGACATCGATGGTGACGGCCTGCAGGATATCGTCACCGGTAAGACATACTGGTCGCATCACCGCCAGTCACCGCTGTGGGATGCGGGGGCTGTGACTTACTGGTTCCGTTTGGTCCGCGGAAAAGTTGGCGTCGATTGGGTGCCCTATCGCGCTGACGATGAGGCTGGCATCGGCCGTCAATTGACTGTCGCCGATGCAGATGGCGACAAGCTCCCTGACATCATCGCCGGCGGCATGAAGGGAGCCCACGTCCTGCATCACAAGGTCGTGAACGTCGACGAGCAACAGTTTAAGGCCAACCAGCCCAGGGGGAAGGTGGCGATGGCTACCGAAGGGCTGACCCCGGAAGCAGCGGCTGCCCACATGTCAGTGCCCGATGGCTTCCAGGTACAGCTCGCTGCGGGTGAGCCGCTGGTCCACCAGCCCATCGCCTTTACTTTCGATTCCAAGGGCCGCATCTGGCTGGCCGAAGCCTATACCTATCCTAACCGCGCGAAAGATGGTGAAGGCAAGGACAAGATCGTCATCCTGGAAGACACCAACGGCGACGGCACCTTCGAAAAGCGAAAGGTGTTCATCGAAGGCTTGAACCTGGTCAGCGGACTTGAGCTGGGCTTTGGCGGCGTCTGGGTTGGAGCTGCCCCGTATTTGATGTTCATTCCCGACCGTAACGGTGACGACATTCCTGATGACTCTCCGGTCAAACCGGGAGTACCGACTGCCCCGGTCCAATTTCCGAAAGATGTTCCCCTCGGCGCGACTGTGTTGCTGGATGGATTTGGCTGGCAGGACACCCACGAAACGCTGAATGCTTTTATTTGGGGCCCCGATGGCTGGCTGTATGGCTGCCACGGCGTCTTCACGCATTCCAAAGTAGGCAAGCCCGGCACGAAAGCCGAGGATCGCCAGGGCCTCAATGCCGGTGTGTGGCGCTACCATCCCACTCGCCACGAATTCGAAGTTTTCTCACACGGGACCAGCAACCCGTGGGGTGTCGACTTTAACGACCGCGGCCAGGCCTTCATCTCTGCCTGTGTCATTCCACATCTGTGGCACATGATTCAGGGTGGACGTTATCAGCGGCAAGGTGGCCAGCATTTCAATCCCTACACGTTTGAAGACATCGAAACGATCGCCGATCACCTGCACTACGTGGGCAACATTCGCGACCACGCCTGGTGGGGTCACGAACCTCACGCTCCGAATGACACTCTGGCGGCCGGTGGCGGGCATGCTCACTGCGGTGCCATGATTTATCTCGGCGATAACTGGCCGGCCCAATATCGCGACCAGATCTTCATGCACAACGTGCACGGCAATCGTATGAATGAATGCCTTCTCGAACGTGCCGGCTCCGGATATGTCGGACATCGGGCGCCCGATTTGATGGTCGCCAACGACCACTGGTTTCGCGGCATCAACATGAAGTACGGTCCGGATGGGTCGGTCTATCTGATCGACTGGTACGACAAGAACGCCTGCCATCGCACCACCCCCGAAATCTGGGACCGCACCAATGGCCGCATCTACAACATCAAGTACCTCGGCCAACCTGCCAAGCCAGAGCAGGTCAAGCAGGATCTCGCCAAGCTGAACGGCCAGGACTTGCCCTCGCTGGTCGAATTGCAGGCGCATCCTAACGAGTGGTACGTCCGCATGGCGCGGAAGAAGGTTCAGGAAGCAGTCGAGGTCCTGCGCCTCTCAAAGAAGCTGGACGCTGTTTCCAATCGTCAAAATCCTGCCCTGCACGAGGCCGTGGCCCTTCTGCAGCGCAATGCTGCAGACGTCCCCGCCAAACTGCGAGCGGCTTGGCTGAAACACATTCTCACCGGTCAGGACGAAGCCTCAATCGGCACCCTGCTCCTCGAATCGGCCGGGGAAGACAGCGAATTCCTCCGCGCCTGGGGCATTCAATTGGAGCTGGAAGACCACCAGGCCTCATCTGCGACTCTGCAAAAACTGGCCGTCATGGCCAAGTCCGATCCGTCGCCAGTTGTTCGCCTTTATCTGGCGTCGGCCATGCAACGGCTGCCCGTCGATCAATGCTGGGACATCGCCGCCGGACTTCTGCAACACCCGGAAGACGAAGCTGATCATAACCTGCCGTTCCTGATCTGGTACGGCATCGAACCCCTCGTAGCCGCTGACTCTGACCGAGCCATCGCGCTCGCTCAACAGAGCAAACTCGAACGAGTCACCCGCCTGATCGTTCGCCGAGCCGCCTCGACCGACAACACGATGAATGTCGCCGTCGCCTGGCTCGAGAAATCCAACGACATCAAGCAACAGCAGATGCTGCTCGATGAAATGCGGATTGCGCTCGAAGGCCGAGTCAACGTCCCGCAACCGATTGCTTGGGAACCCGCCTACGACAAACTCGTGAAGAGCCCTGATGCGGCCGTACGTGCCAAGGCCGACCAGATCGCCGTGGCCCTCGGCGACAAGCGCATCTTGCCGCGCATGCGGGAAGTACTGGTCGATTCCAACGCCAAGACCGAGCAGCGCAAGTTCGCCCTCGACCTGCTGGTGAAAGGTCGCGATCCGCAAGCTGCCCCTGCATTCCAGGTCGCATTGAACGAAGCCGCTTTGCGTGGCCCCGCGCTGAGGGCGCTCGCAGCGTACGATGATGCCAAAACTGCCCCGGCGATTCTGGCGATCTACGGCAAGCTGAACGACAACGAGAAGCGAGACGCAATTAATACGCTGGTTTCTCGCCCGGCATCGGCGAACAAACTGTTCGACGCGATTGAGAAGGAACAGATTCCCCGGACCGACGTTCACGCCTATCACGTCCAGCAACTTCTGGGGTTCAAGGACCAGGACCTGTCGAAACGCATCACCTCTGTCTGGGGCGAGATCCGTGCGACGGCGAAGGACAAACTGGAGCTGATCACCAAGTTCAAAAATACGCTGACCAAGTCACGGCTGAATTCCGCCGACCTCGGCAACGGCCGCCGCCTGTTCAACAAGACCTGTGCAGCCTGTCACACCCTGTTCGGCGAAGGGGGCAAGATTGGACCGGATATCACCGGCTCGAACCGCGCCAATCTCGACTACATCCTCGAGAATCTGCTCGACCCATCTGCCATTGTCGGCAAAGACTATCGGACCACGATCGTCGCCCTGGCAGATGGTCGAGTTGTTACCGGCCTGATCCAGAAGGAAACCGATAGTGCCGTGACGCTTCGCACGATCAACGACACGGTTGTCGTGGCTAAGGCCGATATTGATGATCGCAAGCTCTCGGAACTATCACTGATGCCCGAGGGCCAGCTGAATCAACTGACGGCAGACGAACAGCGAGATCTCATTGCCTACCTCGGAACGCCCAGACAAGTCGCCCTGCGTGGCCCGAAATCCCCGATTGACTCCAAAACGGGCGTCGTGGCCGGGGCGATCGAGGGGGAATCGATGAAGATTATCGGCAAAACGGGAGGCAACGCCATCAGTCAGTCGATGGCCGCGTTCCCCGCCGACAAGTGGAGCGGCAACGATCAACTGTGGTGGACTGGAGCGGGTCCGGGGGCACGTCTGGATCTGGAAGTGCCAGTTGCGACCGAAGGGAACTACGATGTCGAATTGGTCCTGACTATGGCCCGTGACTATGGCATCGTTCAAATCTTGCTCGATGGCGAAACGCTGAGCGAACCCATCGATTGCTTCAACGATCCGGACGTGGTGACGACGGGCGTCCTGACTTACGGTCCCCGCAAATTGACCGCTGGTAACCACAAGCTGTCGTTGCAGATCGTCGGTACGAACCCCAAGGCCGTGCCAGCGCACATGGTCGCCCTGGACTATGTGAGACTGGTGAAGAAGGCCGAGAAGTAAGCAGAGAGCGTGGGACGGGTCTCCAGGCCCGTCCGGTCCGGATATTTCCGCAGCCTACCGTCGAACTTTCTGCGGATCCTTGATGATCGGCGGTAAGAATACTTCGCGCTGATGCTGCTGCGGAATTACGACTGGCGGGATAAACACCTTTTGGTGTCCCTTTTTCTGCACGACATAGCCGCGAGGATTCTGCGCCATTCCAGAATTGTCGTTGGGTGGCAGAGCAACCGGCGCACGATTTACCGGTGTCCCGCCTCCATTTGTTGCACCATTCTCTTCCGCACCGTTTTGCACGTTCATTTCGATGTCACCCTCGACGTTGATCGACAACGTCAGATTGACATTCGATTGATCGGCCAGTGACTCGATCGCGTCGCGTACCGCGGATGTCACACCAGCGGTTAAGGGAGATTGTTCAGTCCCCGGCTTATCGTGGCGAATCACGGTGCTACGCGTCGAACTGCGTGGCGACGTCCTCGCCTGAGCCTGCAGTTCACGCAACCCGGCTTCGATGCCTTCGAGCTTCTGCTGTAACTGTCGTTGATGCAGCAACTGGTGAGACTCCAGCCATGACTGCTGCGATTCCTGGTGTTGTTCCTGCTGCGCGGAGATACGGTTCAACTGCTCCTGCATGGCGTTCAACTGCGCGGCAAGTTTCGAGTCGACTTGTGGCGTGGCCGCCGAAGTTGCAGCAGGATGCGTAGCACGTGGAGTGATCGCCAGGGGAGCTGGCACGGCACTGGAGTTTTTCGGTGGTGAAGTCCCGGGCTTGGACGAGTTCCGTTTGGCGGTCTCAACGGGTGCCTCGGCCGGCGATTGTGTTGGTACGGTGGGGGGTACCTGTGCTATCTCCCGGTGATCGAGTTCAGCTTCGTGATTCGGGGAAGGCGGCAGTTCCAACGCGGGTCCCGATACAGGTTCTTCTGTGAACGATTCCGTTGCGTCTTGAGCGTCCGGCAATGGAGGCAGACTGCTGCGTGAGGGGTCTGCGCCGGTCATCAGGTCGTTGGCCTGGCTGAGTTCGTCTGGTGAAGACCGCTTGGCCAGCAGTGACGGACGGTTTTGTCCGTTAAGTGCCGACCGAATTCCTGTCGGCACATCCAGGCGCGAATCCGATTGGGCCTGCGCAAAATGCTCGGGAGGGAGCGGTGCGGGGTCGTCGCTGGGACTGGTGTGAGTCGGTCCGTCAGCGGCGAGCAGCGTGTCGTCTCGTAACTCGCGAAAGGCGACCAGGACTTCAGGATGGATCCCTTTGAAAACGACAACCGCGACCAGGCTGAGCGCGGCTAATACGCCCAATCCGAGGGTCCGCGTCGCAACCTGAAACAGCCCGTTCATCCGCTGACCTGCCAATCGAGAGAGTCTCACAACTCTTCAGTTATCGGCACATCGCCTCGGCAATGTCCAACTTTTCAGAAAAGTCGGCGAAATTAGCCCAGATTGAAACTTCAAAAACAGAAACGGCCCGGCTGCCAATTGGCAACCGGGCCGTTTCTAAAAGAAACAGGGCGCGGCAAGGTCCCCTCGAAGCTCCCAGCTCGCCTTGCCGCGCCCACAGTTAGCAGATTGTAAACCACTGTTGCAGAACCGTTTGCGGTCAGCGTCAGCAGTTGAAAGTCAGTTGTTTGACTGACACTTAAACCTAGGTCAGCTTGGCGGGATGTCAAATGCCGACTCGGCAGGTTGCGCGGAATTTCGGAAGTTGGCAAATCACTTCAACTCGCGGAGATACTCCCAGATCATCTCAAACTGCCGCTCGGCGTCACCTTCCAGGATGTCTTTTGCCGCGGTGGTCTTACCATCCACGGCAAATACGGGCATTCGCGAGTTAGGGTCGTAACGCGGCGGATTCAGCATGATGCGGGGAAAGAATTCCGGATTCAGCCGGTCCGCGACATGCGAGAAATTGATCCCCACTGATATCAACGTCGACTTATCCCCCGATGGCCCTGCCTGGCCGACACCGTGGCACTGGCGACAATCGAGCCCCTGACCTTTTTGCGTCAGTTGTTTTCCAACTTCCACCGCTTCCAGCTTCGAGTGTAACGACGGCGGATGAACATCAAATGCAATCCCATGCTCGCTGGCGAGTCCAGTCGCCAAGTCATTCTCCGGGAAGCTCGGCATGCGGGCCTTGAGCCACGGCCGAGTCTTATACGCGAGCTTTCCGTGCAGCAACCGGCCGATCCAATCGGTCTTCAGTTTTTCTCCTGCCCACGTCAATTGCGGCAACATCTCAGGGGGCAGTCCCTGTCCTTCCTCGGCGAGCAATTCCGCCAGCGGACTGTTCTGACCATCGCGGCTGTGACAGGCCTGACAGTTCAGACGCCGCATCTCACGTTGAGGTTTCTCGATATCGAAGTGCGGCACCGGGACTGACTTCGTTGCACTGAGAAACTGGTGAATCGCGGCACGTTCCACCTCAGTGAGTTCGTACTGCGGAACCCCCGCAGGTGGGTTAGCCAACAGACACCCCGTGGTCTTGGAATTGCCCCACAGCCCGTCCAAAAGCGGCATGGCAAGGACCTCGGCCGTGTTCTTTAAAAGTTTCTGATGGCAATGCTGGCAACCCATAGTCTGGAAACTCGACTGGCCGCGCTGAGGATCAGCCATCGACGATTCGGGTGGGGCGATGATTGCTCCCTGGCTCATCGTCCGCAAATAGGCTTCCAGTGCCGAGGATTCCGTCGGTGACAACCTGAAGTCAGGCATCCGAATTTGCGCTGCATGCTGTCGAGGATTCCGCAGGAATTCCGCAAGCCTTCCAGGGCGAAACTTGGCGGCCACGAAATAAAGCGACACACGTTGGAAAGTATCTGCGATCGCAGGTTCCGTGAAGCGATGACAGCCAATGCAGCCGAGCGACTCATACAATTGCAGCCCCGCGTCAATCGATTCTGCCGACGCGTCGAGTTCCGCCTCAGCCGCCGGCTTCTGACTCACCGAGACCAGGAACGAAGTGATGTCGGCCACCACCTGTCGGTCAGGGGCCTTATCCATTCCATGCAGCAACCGCGGCATCGTGGCTTCCTTCCGCAACTGACGAGGATCGAGGATCCACGCTGACACCCAGCCCGGATTCAATCGCTCACCGAGTTGATCCAAAGCCGGTGCCTTCAAGTGCCACTCGCCGTTTGGGGGTGCCTCGCCCTTGAGCCTCATCCCAGCGTGACAGTTCGCACAGCCCCGTTCGCGAAACAAATCGCCACCCGCGTGCAGCGTCTGGGCCTGCTGCAACTCCGAGTGTTCGGGGAGATGAAACAACTGTGTCGGCGGTACTGCCTCCCACGGCAGATTTGGGGCCTTCCACATCAACCGCGCGGCCAGGGTGGCACCCTGATTCTTGACCGTCAGTGCCAGCGGCTGATACCCGCGTCGCAGCGTCACCGGTTGGTCGAGTGCAATGTTCTCGTCGCCGATTTGCAGCTTGGCGGTTCCCGTCGCCATTCGAAACACATAGTTTCCCTTTTGAGGGACCTTGATATAGCCAGTCCAGGTGGCCGTGACCGCTGCATCTGGACCAGCGATTTCGATCATTTGCTGCGCAGAGACATAGTAAGCCGCCAGTCTTGAAACACCCCATGCAGTCGGTGTCGACTTCGAACTGGTCTCGATCTTCAGCACCAATCCTGATTGCAGTCTGGCCTCGACTTCATGCGGCAATGCTCCCGGGCGCTCCTTGCGCGTCAACTCCGCCGGCTGAGGCACCGCGCCCAACTTGTGCAGCGTCGCGAAGTACGTCTGCTGGATCGGACGTCCCGCCTTCGCCGCCAGCGTGTAGCTAATGCCGACCTGCATCGCCGGCTTGAGATCGGGCAACTCCAGGAACACAGTGCGGTCGTCCGACAACAACGTGGCCGACACGACTTCCACTTCATCGTGCCCGACCTGCCCCGGCGCCGAGACCCTGAAATCAGGTGATCCATAATTACCGCTCCACAGATAGTTCCATTCCTCGACGCCATAATTCTGCGGATCTTCGGCGCTCTCTCGATCCAGCGATTCAGTAAACGTGAGTGCCACGCCATTGGAGTAGGTTTCCATCTTCACCGGGAGATCGACCGGCCGCCCCGTATAACGCACGCGCTGGAAGCACCCATCTTGTACGGCGCTCGACACCCAGCCCTTCAGGCCTGTCACGTACAGCTGGCCATCCTGAGGTCGGAATCGCCCTCGCATCACGCCCGAATCAAACAGCAACGGAAACTGTATCGTCCCTCCTTGGACTCCGTCGTCGAGGGTTTCCCTCAATGTCAGGAACATCCGGCAGGTGCCAAACGAGAAATGGAGCAACTGCCCCTGCAAGGGGCCCCAACGATCGCTGGTGACCCACGCCTGACCGCCGCTGGAGTTGTCCTGCAACCGTGGCAACCAGCAGATCGGCTGGTCGAAGGTGGTCGGGGGGATCGCGCGATGATGCGACTGCATCGCCCCGTAGAACCCTCCTTGCCGCACCTGAAAGATGGCCGAACCTGGCGTCCAATTCCCTTCTTGCGGCGCGATGGTGATCGTATCGTCCGGACCAACCGACAACCCGTTTCCGTTGCGGATTCCTGTGGCGAATACATCCAGTTTGCGTCCATCGGGCGAGACGCGCAGCAAGCATCCATCGTGAGCAGTCTGGCTGCCGCTATCACCGCGCAGGTAATAAAAATTGCCCTTCGAGTCAGTCTCCAAACACGTCGCGAACTCGTGCGCGTTGGTCGTTATCTGTCCGTCGTTGTTGAAGTTGTGATAGAAGTCCGCCTCGCCATCGTCATCGAAATCATGCAGTGCGGTAATCTGATCTCGTCCCAGCACGTGCACGATCTCGCGGCCATCTCGCTTCACAATCTTCAGCCCCAACGGCTGGAACAGACCTGTGGCACAGCGTTTCCACTTGATGCGTTCCAGCTTGTCATCAATTCCAGAGACGCGCCAAACATCACCGTGGGCAGTACAGACCGCCGCATCGCCGTTCTCGAAGAAATCATGACCGCTCAAGAACATCAACGCGTTGTAGCGATTCACAAATGGGATCGTCAGCGTGTCGAGGACATAAGGGTCTGTCTTGTCAGAGACAACCCCTTTCGTAATGACAGGCTCGCACCAGCGGCCACTCGCTCCGGGCTGGATCAGTTTGTTGACATCGATGCACGCAGGCGACTTGGCAACCCATTTCTGCAGTTCGTCCTGTTGCTTGGGATCGGCACTCCAGATCGCTACTTTTAGTTGGATCTTTTCAGCGTGCGCCGGAATTAGCAGCGTCAAATTCTTGCCCGACGTGCCCTGGATCACCGCCCCTGCGTCAGGACCTATCAAATCGGCATTGGCGTCGGCATCTGACAACACGATTCGTATCGGGTGAGCACACTTACTAATTTGCAACTCGCGAGTGAACACGAATGCTGTGGCCGCCCCTTCGACCCAGGGGGACTCCAGGATTTCTGCCTGACCGATGGTATAGTGCAGCGCAATCCGCTGATCGTGCAGTGACAGTCCCTGGTAGCGTGCAAAATCGCGAGGTAGCGGGCCATAGGTCGGCTTTGACCGTGGATCAGCAAAGCTTTCGGTGGGCGAAACTCCCGGTCGGATGCCGGTGTGGAAGTGAGTCATGCCGGCGATGACCGGGGCCGAGATCAATCCAAACCGTGCGGGGTTGAACTTCAGAAAACCACCCGTCCACGCGCAGCTCACGCGCAGCAGTTCCGTGTCGTAACAGATGCTGGCCTGGCCATTGTCACCCAGCTTGATCGCCAGTCCCTTCAACGTCGGCCCCCCCGGATGCCCAAAGGTGCCGCAGAAGAACGGACCTGTATCCATCAACCGCCAGCGGTCGTCCGCCGAATCTCCCTCGGTCCATTTAAAGCCGACGGCCCCCTCGCCGAAGTGATCGTCAGCTCCGGCTGCCGCGGGTGCTTTTTTTTTATAGCCTCGGTTTCAGCCACCGCCGGATTCTTCGCCTTGGAACTGTCCGGGAAGCCAGTCTTCGCTTCGACCGTATCGAAGTGCCAGAGGGCGATCGTGTCATCGTCCACTTCATAAGGGGCACGCGGCACACCCTTGATCTCGCGAGCAATCTTCGAAATCCGTACCTCATCTACCAGCCCGTTACAGGCGATCTCGCGGCCGACTAGAGTGCCAATCGCCAAATCGCCGTCAATAGTCTTCCCATCGTTGAACTTCACCGCCTGCTCGGCCACCTGCTTCCCATCGACATACAGGCGCACCTGAGACTTCTCGATCGTCATTGCCACATGATGCCAGGCGTCATCGGCGATATTCACGGTTGACCGCACGTGATCTGGAGTCATCCCCGGCAGATACGCCGTGAAGTGACCCGACTGCGGCATCGTAAAGATTTCCCAATGGGTTGCGGATGACTTCAATTCATTCGCAACGATGATGTTGTACGAGGCCGCATTCTTCAGCCGTGCCCAGCCTTCCACCGTTAACGGAAATTGATGATAGGTCGGCTGTCCCTTTACGAATGCGCCACCAGTCGTCGCATTCAGCCCGTTGCCAAATTTGCCTTCACCGAGCGGCATCGGATTCTTAGCCGGCGGCGCGGCGGCAGTCGGCGCCGCGGCATCAACACCAGCCGCCTTCAAAGACGACGCCAGCGACCATTGGCTTCCATCGCGAAACAGATAGTTCTCCGTGAGCGCCGGCGGCGGATCAAAGCTGAGCGGCGGCAATTTCGCTGCCCACGCGGCTGCCCGCCGCATCACGATGCCGGCGTTTCGTACTGAAACATCGGCGTGCCCCAGCACCGTCTGAAACACGCGAGCCTTGCCATAATCGTAAGCCCACGCCATAGGCTCGGCCTGCTTCGTTACCTTGGACATCGCCGTCAGCAGCGGGACGATGGGCAATGGTCCCTGCTGTTTGAAATAGAGTTCGTCTACGGTCTCAAACGGCGCCAGCCCTTTGGTGACTTCGTGCTGATCACCGGCCGCAGTTGTTTCGACTCCGAACTTGCCAAAGGCATCATGACCGCTCAGCCCGGGCGTGTGATCCCAGATTCGACGGACGATCTTCGTACGAAACTCCGGCCAGTCCGACTCCTTATTCGGTAGCGTGTTCGTGTACGAGCCATTTGCGAAGTGGACGACCAGGAGTCCGCCACCGGCTTCCAGGTACTTAACGAAGTTTGCCTTCGCGGCATCTGACAGGCCGACGCGGTCCCAACTGCTGTAGTTGAACACGATTAACCCGTATCTCTTCAGATCGGGCTGAGCCAAATCCTCCGGTTTTTCAGTGACATCCACCAGAATCCGGGGATCCTGTTCGATTACCGGTAACAGCGCTGCCGTGACCTTGCGCCAGTCATGTGCCGGATGATTGTGGCCCGTCACGATGAGGGCTCTGACGGGTTCAGGCAAAGTCGATTCGACACCACCGCTGGGAACTTCTACCTTGGCCGTCCAGACAATTGCGTTCAGAATCGTGCGACGAAAATCAGGGTTCCACCAGTTTGCATAGAAGTGACCGCCAGTGAACCCAAACCCGCGCCCGCCATCCTTCCGCTCAACCGCCCACCCGACGGTCTGATCTTCCTTGCCTCCCGGAGGACGTGTGCGAATGATCGGCTTCACGCGCGGATCATTCTCCCGAAACCGCAGGTTGTAATAGAACTCTTCCTGAATTGTGAAAGGCTTCACGCCACGTGAAATCGGATGGTCGGGTGTTCCCAGTGTGGTCGGCCCCTCCCAAGTCTGAATCGCCGAGAACCACTTGTTCGGCGCGGTCCCTTTCTCATAATCGAAGTAACCACCCACCCACTCGGTGATTTGATCATGCACGCGACTGGGGTTAAAGGTGGTCCAGTGAAATTGGACATACCCGCACCCGCGATCCATCTGCTTCTTCAAGACTTCGAAGCGATTGCCGACGTACAGCGGATGGTCGGCTTCGCGATGATCGCCACCGTCCGTAATCATCACAATCGTGTCGGCATCATCCAGGGTCTTCTCATCCTCAGGCCATCCCTTGAAGTGGGCCTCGGTCTTGAAGCCCTTCACGTTCGGAGACGTATCCAGCAGATGCTTCAAGAGAATGACATTCTTCTCATACTCGTGAGCATGCTTGGGATGTCCGGTGATCGGGCCGGCGATCAGCACGATCTTGCGCACGCCGTCGGCTGCAGTGGCCGCGTCGACTCCCCAGCCTGCTACGGCGATCATCAGCAAGAGCCGGGAAATCAATCGAAACCATCCGCGAGGTTGAACATTCATGAAGCGACACCAAAGTTGGGCGAGAGATCAACAGGGCAAAATCTTGGATCAGCCGATTCTACAATGACGTCCCGCAGGAGTCCCGGGTTCAGCCAGCTTCCCCAATATTTCGTAGTCTTCTTTCCAGCGACCGGCTGAAGCCGGAACTCGAACCAGGACTACTCATTCGTAATCTTCAGAATTCGGTTGTTCCCGCTATCGACGATATAGAGTTCGCCTCGCGGACCGATCGTTACGCCGTGCGGCTGAAATAGCTCGACCTGCAACGGTGGTCCGCCGACTCCGCCGGTCCCCTTCTTGCCGGTTCCGGCGATCTTGACGATCTTGTCTTCCTTGGGCAAGTAGCGGCGGATGACGTGGTTTTCGGTATCAGCAATGATCACGCTGCCATCCAGGTCCATGCACAAATGCTTGGGACCGTTAAGCGTCGCCATTTTGGCTGGTCCATCGTCCCCCGAGTTTCCCGCTTTGCCCGTGCCGACCACCGTCCGGATCTGCCCCTTCTTGTCGACGACCCGCAGGGCATGACCGCTCCTCTCCAGGATATAAACCTGGCCATCTCCATCCATAGTGACCGCTCGTGGATCGACCAGGGGCGAGTTGATGGCCATCGCGCCATCGACCGGCGCCCCCTTCTCCTCGTTGCCGGCGACCGTCATCACGATTCCGGTTTTGAGATTGATCATTCGCACGCGTCGATTATCGAGATCGGCCAGGACCAACCGCCCCTTATTCGGTGTCAGACTGATGCAATAGATGCCGCCGAACTTCGCATTCCCTGCCGGGCCGCCGTCGCCAGAGAAGCCTTTCTCCCCGGTTCCCGCGTAGTTTGTCACCTTGTCGGTCTTCGGATCGTACTTGCGAATCCGCTGGTTCCATGTGTCGGCCAGATACACCATCCCGTCCGGCCCAACTGCCAGATTGTGCATGCCATTGAACTCAGCCTCTTTCGCCGGTCCGTCCTTGACCGTAGTCCCTTTTTTGCCAGTCCCACCGATGTGATGCAGCAGCCCCTTTTCCAGCTTCAACAATCGCTCGCCCGTCAATTCGACGATGAATCCGACTCCGTCGTTGTTGAAGTCGATGCCAAACGGAGCATTCAGCTTGGTCTTCTCGGCCGCGATCCCCGCAGCCGGCTGATCTCCACCTGCCACCAGGACAATTTTCGGTTCTGCCATCAGGTTTGTGGCAGAACACAGCAATCCCATCACAACCAGTCCCCAGGCGTGGAGCGATCGTCGAGCGGACATTGGCAAAATCCTTTCACGAGGGTGATGATGTCAGGTTGAAGGACTCCCGGTTATCATCGTGCAGCGGGCTCATACCCGCAACCAAGTAGCCCTCTTCCGAAATCGCCCGATTGCTCTGCAAGAGGCAAGCCGGACGTAGCAACAGTCTGCCCGAATCGAAACCATCCAGACGTGCCCTGAAAGCATCAACGAATATGCCCAGCCCATACCAACCAAAAAAGAAACCACTAGGCAGCCACCAGGCCTCGTGGATCTGGGGCAGGCATCTGGTGATGGAAACGCTGCAGACGGGTTATTGGCCGATTCTCGAACTCTGCCTGGCCGATGATCTGCCTGAAGCCGAAGTGCGTGCCGCCAGCCAACTCGCTTCCGCGGCACAAGTCGAAATCCAACGCACATCGCGCAAGAACCTGGTCTCGCGTTGTCGTGGCGAGGACAACCAGGGCTACGCCGCCACGATGGCCGAGTTTCCCTACCACTCGACAGAATCTCTCTTCCGCACACCAGCTCCCTTTCCTCTGTTGATCGCACTCGACCGCATCCAAGACCCGTTCAACTTCGGCACGATGCTCCGTTCGGCGGAGATCTTCAATGCGCAGGGAGTCGTCATCGGTACGCGTGAGCAGGTTGGCGTGACGAGTCAGGTCGCCCGCAGTTCCGTCGGCGCCGTCAATCGGCTGCCAATCGCTCGTGTCCCGGACCTTGGCCCTTTCCTCAGCGGCCTGAAGGGCGGCTCAATGACAGTCGTCGCCGCCAGCGAAAAGGCGACGACTCCCATCAACGAGTTCAACTTCCGGCGTCCTGTTTTATTCGTCATCGGCAACGAAGGCCGCGGCATCAGCGAGGATGTCGCGGCCCAGTGCGATACGACCGTCCGCATTCCGCAACAAGGAAAACTCAACTCCCTCAACGCGGCCGCGGCCCTCGCGATCATCTGCTACGAAGCCCGTCGGCAACAAACGTGACGCGCCCAGCTTGCTTGCCTCGATCTGTTTGGCAGAAAACAAAGGCCGTCAACGAGACACTCGCAGTTTCAATCCCTCTTGTGCTGCCCATTCCTGCAGAACCTGCAAGACCAACTGACTTGGCGACGAGTTGCATTTGCCTCGGAACTGACGAATCCGTTTTGAGACAGGACACACTTCGATCGTCAGGACTCGACTGGGGCGTTCGCCGACATGCAGTTTCATGGACCACAGTGAGACTTGCCGGCGAATACAGGCTGGCAGATATGTCATCACGCAATTTCTCATGAAATGTGCTTCCTGATGGACTTCGTGACTGGTCAACAACTCGTCGATAGCCCACCTTTGTCCCGCCAAATCCACTGAGAATGGATTAATTGTCGTCCGATTCCAAACGGCAAGCGTTGGACCCGCTGGGACCGCTGAGATCCGGAACGGAAGCAACGCGAGACGGTGCGCAGCCTCCGCCGCTCGCCATGTCACAAAATATCGCTGCAATGAAATCCAGGTGCCATCGGCAAACGAGAACGGCCCCTCCAATAAGGCGTGTGGCCCGTGCACTCGGCGGATCGAAGCTGGCGTAAACAACAGTGGATACAGATCGATGAATTGCAAGATCTCCAGAATCTGCTCCTCTGATGCCGGAGCATAGCGGACGAGAAACTGAATCGCCGCAATCCAGAATCTCTCGTCATCGGTCAATTGTCCAAGTCGAGTCTTGGTCGCCAGCAACCGGGCGAGCCATCCGTCTCCACCCAACGATCGGACTTGCGCCCACCGGAGTGCCTGGCTGGGTGTCAGATCATGCGGGGCCTGCATGAACCAGACGGCTCCCTGTTTTGACAGACGAAATGCAGTGCGAAAGACAAACTGACGCACGCTGAGACCCGCTGCCAGATGATGATAGAGGGGCAACTCCCAAGGATGCTCTGGACCATGCAGCCATACCCGGATCATGCACTCTGGTACGGGATATCGTGCAAACAAGTGCCCAATCAGCGAGCGAAACTGCTCGAATGAACTATCGCCCTCTGCCACCCACGTCTCTGGCTTCCGCAGCCACCTGTCCCGATGGTCGACGATGCGAGCGCAGGCTTGCAACAGAGTTTGGATGTGTTGCACTGGCGCAGCAGATAATTCACGCGGTGTCAGCAACGTACTTTGAGCCCGAATGGCTCCTATCAGCCGCCAGAAAAACTGTGCGGGGCGTTTGGGCAAATTGGCGGCGCCAGCGATCATTCGATCCAGCAGCCACCGCGCGCACTTCAAGCGCGTCTGAGTAGTCATGACATTGACTCCTGAAAATTCAGTAGACGGATAGAAGCTGTCAGCCCCGACGTAGAAACGCGGGGCCACAACACACTTCAGTCAGCACTTACTTTTCAGAGTCCAGTCAAACGCACGGCATCACTTGCTTCGGAAACACTTGGGAGAATGAACGCAAACACGTTCATGTGCAGGAGAGACACCGGTTGCTACGAATGGTTCGCGCGATGCAGAATTCGTTTTGCCGGGCCTCAGTGTTTCGACGGCTGCAAAAAATAACCCACCGGCTAGTACCGGTGGGTTGCAGCATTTGGGGGATTCGACAATACCAACCGGGGACTATTTGCCTGGCCTCGAGAGACCCGCCAAATCCCGCTTGGCTTGCTCCAACCCGTTCTTTACCCAGATCAAATCGCAACCGCAGGTTGTCCATAGTGCCCCGCGGTTGATCAATTCCTGAATCCGTTGCGGCGTTCCGGCAACAGTGCCCCACGCCTTGCCATGTTTGTCGGCAGCTTTCTTAATGACTTGCAGGGCTTCGTCGATCTTCGAGTGTTGGAATTGGCCCGGGATCCCAGCCAAAATCGAAAAGTCGGCCGGCCCGAGCATGATTACGTCAACGCCCTCGACAGAGGCCATCTCGTCGACATGCTCGAGCGCCTTGGGATCTTCAATCTGAATGACGTTCCACGTGTTGTCGTTGGCGAACTGGATGTACTCCGCCATATTCATCGAACAATACGGCATGTCCGGATTGCCACCATCGAAGCCACGTGTGCCCAGTGGGGCGAACTTGCTCCAGCGGACGACTTCCCGGGCTTCGTCGGCGTTGTCGCAACGGGGGTACATGATGCCATGTGCCCCCGCTTCCAGCATGCGCGCCATCCGCATGAATTCGCCCTTCGCCGGGCGGGCCATGATGTCGGATGTTCCGACACGCGCGGCACGCATCAAGCCGTTGGCCGTCTCGACGCTGTAGGCGTGGTGTTCCAGATCCATCCAGATGTAGTCGAACCCGGCCAGGCTGGTCATCTCATACACCGATGGATCGGTCAGATGCAGGCACACACCAATGACGGGCTCTTTACGGGCCAGTTTTTGTTTCACGACGCTGGGACGCATGTCGAATCCTTTTCACTCTGCGCAGATTTTCTGGAACGCGATCAAAAACCGCTGAAACGAAGATGCTCAAAACGAAGGGGCGGCGCTTGCTGAATCGACTGACGGGTCGTGAGACCCGCCCTGCGCCGCGTCACGCCATCAGTTTCGGGAACAACTGGCCGTGCACGTCGGTCAGGCGGAAATCCCGGCCCTGGAAGCGGTACGTCAGCTTCAGGTGGTCGATCCCCAGCAGATGCAGCAGCGTGGCGTGCAGGTCGTGCATGTGCAGGCGATCGGCGATGGTGTAATAACCGATTTCGTCGGTCTCGCCAATTGTCTGACCCGTTTTGATGCCACCGCCGGCAAACCACATCGTAAAGGCTTCGATGTGATGGTCGCGGCCAATCAGATCGCGGGGCTCGCCCTGAGGGGTGCGGCCGAACTCGCCGCCCCACATTACGATTGTGTCTTCCAGCAGGCCACGTCGCTTCAGATCCTGCACTAACGCGGCACAACCGCGGTCAACTTCCGCACACCGTTCATCCAGCGACTTGCCGAGTTCCGTGCCCGGATTACCGTGATGATCCCAGTCGGTATGATAGAGCTGGACGAATCGCACGCCCTTCTCGACCAGGCGGCGTGCCAGCAGGCAGTTGTTGGCGAACGACGGTTTCCCCGGCTCGGCCCCATACAGTTCCAGCGTCTCCTTCGTTTCGCCGCTGACATCCATCAGTTCGGGGGCGCTGCTCTGCATGCGATACGCCATTTCATACGCCGCGATGCGGGTGGCGATTTCAGGATCGCCCATCGTCTCCAGTCGCAGTTGATTCAGGTCATTGACGGCTGACACAAACTGCCGCTGGCGATTGGCATCGATCCCCTGCGGACTGTTCAGATTGAGGATCGGTTCAGCTCCCGCACGGAAGGGAACGCCTTGATAAGTCGTCGGCAGGAAACCGCTCGCCCATAACGCCGAGCCGCCGCGCGGACCACGCGGGCCCGATTGCAGCACCACAAATCCTGGCAGATCCTGGGCCTCGCTGCCGATGCCGTAAGTCAGCCACGACCCGAAACTGGGGCGGCCAGAAAACTGTGGTGAGCCAGTATTCGCAAACAGTTTGGCGGGGCCATGATTGAAGACGTCGGTGGCCATCGACTTCACGATGCACAGATCGTCCGAAATGTTGTGCAGATGTGGCAGCAAGTCGGTCATCTCGGCCCCGGCTTCACCGTGCTTCGTAAACTTGCGCACGGTCCCCAGCAGCTTGGCATCCTTCTTGATAAATGCAAACCGCTTGTTGGCCACGTACGATTCGGGAATGACCTGCCCGCTGAGCTCCTGCAGCTTGGGCTTGTTGTCAAACAGTTCGAGTTGACTGGGCCCGCCTGCCATGAACAGATAGATGACTCGCTTGGCTTTGGCCGCAAAGTGAGTCGGCTTGGTCGCCAGAACGCTACCAGTCGCGGGCGTCGCTGCCATCGCACTGGGCTTTGGGCTCATCAACGAGGCCAGCGCCAGCGATCCCAATCCCACCTGACACTGCTGAAAGAAATGCCGGCGGGTCACGTCGCGCAATGCGAGATCTTCCAGCGACATGGATTGGTTCTGACTGGTCATAGACATCGTCCGTTGTAGTGAGCAGCCCGGCTGCTTTTAACCATCCGGGCTGCTGATCGCTATTCCCGCGTGATAAACTCATCCAGATTAATCAGGACCCGCGCCACCGCCGTCCAGGCCGCGGCCTCAGTCGGAGTGACAGTTGCCGGCAGATTGCTCGGAGCAAACTTTTGCGCGACTTCCGTCGTAAACGCCGCCCGCTGTTCCTCCAGCAATTTCAACAGTCGCTGTTGTTCGGCAGGAGTCGGCTGCCGACTGAAACACCAGACAAACGCCGATTGAATGCGGGCCGCATCATCGGCGCTATTCTGTGACAGAATCCGTCGCGCCAACCCTTGTGCAAACTCGATAAAAGTCTGATCGTTCGCCAGGGTCAATGACTGCAAAGGCGTGTTCGAACGAGTACGCCGGGTACAGGCGATATTCGCATCGGGGAAATCAAACACCGTCATCGCAGGGTACGGGCTGGATCGCCACAGATACGTATACATTCCCCGTCGATAACGGTCACTCCCCGTCGCCGCCACCCAGGGTTTCTTGTCTTGCGTGAAGTCGAAGACGCCTTCGGGCTGCGGCGGATAGACGCTCGGCCCTCCGACTACTGGGGCCAGCAGGCCGCTGGCGGTCAGGGCCATGTCGCGAATCAGTTCGGCATCCAGCCGCAAGCGTGACTGGCGGCCATACAGCTTATTGAGCGGGTCGATTTCGGCGACTTCCGGACGATGCTTCGATGCTTGCCGATAGGTCGCGGACAACACAATCGTTCGCTGAATGGCCTTCATGTTCCAGCCGTTCGAGACAAGTTCGGATGCCAGCCAGTCCAGCAATTCCGGGTGAGTCGGCGGGCTGCCCTGCAGGCCGTAGTCGTTCTCAGTCTCGACCAGACCACGACCGAAGAACTTCTGCCACAGTCGATTGACGGTGACGCGCGGCGTAAGCGGATTGGTCGGGCTGACCAGCCAGCGCGCAAAGTCCAGGCGATTCGGTTCTTTGACTTCCGCAGGCAGAGGCGGCAGCACGGCCGGGACGCCAGGCGAGACCCGCACTCCATGCCGCAGAAAATCGCCACGGATGTGAATGTGCGTCTCGCGGGGTTTGTCTCGTTCGTGCATCACAAGCGTTGTGATAAAGCTTGGCTCCTGCTGCTTCAGGTCGTCGATCTGCTGCAGTGCCGGGAACTTTTTGCGGGCGATTTCATGGGCTTTGAAGTAATCAATCAGCGGTTTCAGCAACTCCGGTGTCCGCATGGTCGGACCCAGGTTAATGGCGTTCGTGACCAGGATCGGAAGCTTCAGTTTCTGCTCTTCAGTGACCGTCTTTTGCCAGGCTTCCAATTCCTTGTCGAATTCCGGTTGCTGCCGCGCAAACTCGTCTTCCAGGACCTTTATCTGCTTCCGCAGTTCGGCACGCTTGGCTAGTGCTCCTGAGGCAAGTTGCTCTGGCGTCGGCACGTCCAGCTTCGGCTCATCGGCGTTATTCAAGAACGCGAAGAGCTGATAGTACTCGCGCTGGGAAATCGGGTCGTACTTGTGATCGTGACACTGGGCACAGCCGATGGTCATCCCCAGAAACACTGAACTCGTCGTATTGACCCGATCAACGACCGATTCGACACGGAATTGTTCGGGGTCTGTGCCCCCCTCCTCGTTGAACAGCGTATTGCGATGGAAGCCCGTCGCGATCTTCTGGTCGATTGTCGCGTCCGGCAGCATGTCGCCGGCGATCTGTTCGACAGCGAACTCGTCGAACGGCAAGTTTTTGTTGAATGCATTGATGACCCAGTCGCGATACTTCCAGATCACGCGCGGCTGATCTCGTGTGAATCCGTTCGAATCGGCGTAGCGTGCCAAGTCGAGCCACTGCCGAGCCATCCGCTCACCATAGTGCGGCGAAGCCAGCAGATGATCGACCAGTTTCTCGTAAGCATCCGGCGAGGTATCGGCCACAAACGCGGCGACTTCTTCGGCACTTGGCGGCAGCCCCAGCAAATCCAGCGACAACCGTCGAATTAACGTCGGCCGGTCGGCTTCACTCGCAGGTGTTAACCCTTCAGACTCCAGCTTCGCCAGGACGTAGGCATCGATATCATTCCGCACCCAACCATCGTTTTGAATGGCGGGGAGTGGATGACGTTTCACCGGTTGAAACGACCAGTGATCGCGATTCTTGATGACCACCGCCGCCGCCGGTTCTTCAGTGGGAGCCTTCGCTCCTTCCTGAATCCAGCGTTTGATCAGGCTGATCTCAGCATCCGTCAGCCGCGGATCTTTCGGCGGCATCTTGGTGACGCCGTTCGTGCCAGTGATGGCATGGACGAGCAGGCTGTCGTCAGGCTTACCCGGTGTGACCGCTTCCCCGGTATCGCCGCCCTTCAGCAGCTCGGTGGCACTGTCGACACGAAAACCCGATTTCTGAGTCTCCGCACCGTGGCAACTGCTGCAACGCTGCGTCAACAGCGGCTTAATCTCGGTGACGTAATCGACCGGTTTGGGCGGATCGTCTGCCTGGGCAACATTGCCAACCAGCACACAAATTCCCCAGCCAAGCCAGAGGCCAATCCAGAGCGTCCTGCGCCGCGGACTCGTCATACTGCTCCACTCCGCACCAACGGTCGCTGACGAACGTCCTTCCGGGACCTCGGTCGACCCGTGAAAACGCCCGAACTTACTGTGGCAGAATATGTTGACACATCAACTAAGTTTAACGTGATCGGGGATCGAGGGACAAGTACGGAACCCCGGTTTCGGGGTCTCAGCCAGCATTCTGACTGCCTGGAGGAGCCGCGCTGCTTCACGTGACTTGCAGTAGCCCCTGAGCGACTTGAACTATAGAATCCGCAAGCACTAACGTCAGACCGCCCACCGCTCATGACCTTCGATTGTTTAAGATGACCGACCCGCTCGCCGAACGCCGCCGCCAGATTATCGAAGCTGCCAGAACCCTGGTCGTCAAAGTGGGCACCAACGCCCTGTCTAAACCTGACGATACGCTCGATGTCAATAAGATCGCCAATCTGACTGATCAATTGCATAAGGTTCGTCAAACTGGACGACAGGTTGTGCTGGTCTCCAGCGGCGCGATTGGCTCGGGGTTGGGATTGCTGGGACTGAAAAAGCGGCCCGACGATCTGCCCCACCTGCAGGCCGCGGCCGCCATCGGACAAGCCCACCTGATTCGACAATACGACGACTGTCTGCGGCGATATGGCTATCATGCCGCTCAACTCCTGCTGACCGCCAACGATTTCAAGCATCGGCATCGCTATTTGAATGTGCGGAATACGCTCCACACGTTGTTTGAATACGGTACCCTGCCGATCGTCAACGAGAACGACACGGTCAGCGTCGATGAGATCCGCTTCGGCGATAACGACCGCCTGGCCGCTCTCGTCACGAATCTCCTTGATCAGCCACCGTTGCTGGTGATTCTGTCGGTGATCGATGGACTGTTTGACGGTGATCCCTCGCTGCCGACCAGCCGGGTCATCCCGCTGATCGAGCATTTTGACGATGCGTTGTTTCAGTTCGCGGCCCTCGGAAAGAGTTCTCGCGGGACCGGCGGCATGCAGACCAAGCTGGAGGCGGCCCGCATCGCCACTGCTGTTGGACGCCCGGTGATCATCGCCAATGGCAATGATCCGCAGATTTTGGACCGTATCCTGGCCGGCGAGGACGTCGGGACGCTGTTCATGCCACAGGGACCGGCTGTCTCGGCTCGGGAACGCTGGATTGGGTACAACGTGCCTCCTCGCGGCAAATATGTGTTGGACGACGGTGCCCGCCGGGCAATTCTGCAGAAGGGCAAGTCGCTGCTGGCCATTGGCATTAAGTCGATTCAAGGGGCCTTTGAAAAAGGGCAAATCGTTTCCCTCGTTGATCAGGACGGCCGCGAATTTGGCCGCGGTTTGACGAACTACAGTTCGACCGATGCCGCCCGGATCGCCGGAAAGCGAAGCGACGATTTCCAGCAGATTTTCGGCAACATTCCCTACGCCGAAGTCATTCATCGAGACAATCTGGTGGTCACCGTCGCTGGCGCGAAGATCGACGAATTGACCGACGACTGAGGTCCCTCGGCAGCACGCGGCTCACCACTCAACCAACGCCGCTTGTGTTCTACCGCGCCGTGTGGTGGAATACAGGTTGTCCTGTTGTCTGACAGAGTCTCGGACTTCTCCCTGCCATTCTGGGTCAACGCGAATTTTCTGTGATTCGCGCGGGTTGGCGTTTGAAATTCTGAGCCCCTCTTTCTTCACCGATTTCAGTCTAAAACGGAACAGCCTCATGCGGATCGCAGTCGTGTTGGTGAGTGCCCTGCTGGTTGGACTGGCAGCGCACGTGCCGGTCTATGGCGACATCGTCGTCTTCAAAGTTCCCACCACCAAGTTGACGTTCATTCTGCAAGGGAAAGCCCTGTCGAGCACCAAGCAGCCGACGGTCAATTTCACGCACTCCTCGAAGCAGACATTCGACCTGCCGAACAACGCTGAAACCAAGATCATTACGATGGCGACCCCCAGCCAGATCGGTACGAAGCGTATCGCCAAGGCCAAGGGCAGCGAATCTGACCTGAAGGATGCGGCCAGCTTTTGTCTGGATCACGGCCTGCTGACGGAATTTCATCGGGCGATCGATCAACTGGCGATGGTCAATTCCGCGGACCCGTTCGCGGTGGAAGCCAAGCGACTGAAAGAAGAACTGGCCAAGCCTCTCGGCGATACGGCCGCTGCTGAAGACGAATTGATGAAGGAATTTGGCGGTAGCGGTGGAAAGGTCTATAAGACCGCTCACTTTCTGCTGGTCCACAACGGTGAGAAGGCGGACAAAAGCGAAGTCAAACGCAAGAACCCCCAGCAACGCGCCGATCAGTTGGAGCAGATGCTGGAGATGTTCGTGATGAAATGTGCGGAGAAGGGGTTGCCCGTCCACGTACCTTCTGCACCGCTGAAAGTGGCGGTCGTCAATCCGATCCCGAAGAAAGTGGGGCTGGGAAATCGTCCCGTTCCGCTGGACAAAAACATCGTCTGGTCCGCCGATCGGAATCTGCTGATGATCGACGAAAAGGCTAAGATCGCCCCGTTGGAGGCGGTCAAGAAGCTGCAGACGGAAGTACAAAAGCAGGCGGCCCAGCCGAAGTCGAAACGCAATCAGCCTGCTGGTTCCGGGGCGGCTCCCGCGGCGGGCATGGCAGGAGGTGGCGGCAACGGTCTCGAAGCCCTCGCCCAGATGTCGCCAGGATTGCTGACCAAGCTGGGGGTCACGCTGCAGGCGCTGTTGTCGATCGGTGTGGAGAATCATGAATTGGAATCGACCAGCCGTGAGGCCGCTTACATGTTTCTGGCTAATTGCGGTGTCGTGACACAGGCCACACCGCGCTGGATTCAGGATGGATTGGCTGCCTATTTCGAGTTTCCCACCGAAATGGGTTGGACGAAAATTGGTGACGTGGGCCAGGTCCGAAATGCCTGGTATCAAGCTTCATTGCAGGATCCCGACAAGATCACGGTGACAGACATCGTGACCGATCATTGTTACGAGGACACGCAGTCTCCCAATGCGGGAATGCGTGCGGGAACTCAAGCCTGGGCCCTGGTCCATTATCTGATCGAAGTTAAGCCAGAAGGTTTGGCCACCTACTTGCGGAATTTCCAATCAATGCCCCCGGATGTAGTTCTGGGTGAAGATGTCCTGCTGCCGGTGTTCGACCAGGCGTTTGATGGAGATCGCCAGGCGTTGGAAGACGCATGGCGAACCCACATGAGCGAAGTGAAAGCCGATTACCTGGTTCTCGAAGAAACCGAAGCCGGCACGCCGGTGGAAAACTAGTGCGGATCGGGCTGCATCAGGTTGAGATACGCAGGTTCGCCATCGGAATGTCGTCATCGGAAACTCCAGGGAACGCGACCATGTCGAATGCAATCGTCTGGGTGGATATTCCAGTGGTTGACCTGCAGCGGGCGATCAAGTTCTATTCCGCAGTATTGGGCAAGGAAGTGGCTTTGCATGACATGCCCGGGATGCCGCTGGGTGTGTTTCCTCACGAACCCGGTGGCACTGGAGCATGCCTGTTTCACGATCCCGCCCGGCCTCCGGCGGCAGAAGGCCCGTTGATTTATTTGAATGCTGAGGGACGATTGGACGCAGCCGAGCCAGCCATCACCGCCAATGGTGGGAAAGTCCTGCAGTCGAAGCATGCGATTGGTCCCTATGGCTTTCGGATCGTATTCCTCGACAGTGAAGGCAATCGCCTGGCCCTCCATTCGAAATAGGTCATTCCCAGTCTCTGTTTCAAAAAGTTGCCTGGTCGATTTCTGCTTCGTATGGGTTTCTTTAATCGTGCAGTTCAAAACCGTGAGCTAACGTCTTTCCGAGCGAGATTTCATCCCATGCCATCAAATCTCCGGATGTTTGTGTTCTGTCCTCCGCTGGTGTGTCTGCTGCTGTCAGGATGCGGTGGCGGCAGCGCTAAACCTCCCGCAGGAGTCCAGGCAAATCCGGTCGCGGCTCAGCAGAATCCTGGCGCAGCCCCGGCACCTGGGAATCAAGGCCCAATCGCACAGACTGGGGTGGGGGCCAACCAAGCCAATGCCAATGGCTCGAATGCAGGGGCAGCAGTGGTTCCGGATGAAGAAGAACTGACGCCTCCGGGCCCCGATGAGTTCGAGATTGCCCAACTCGAGACCGTCACTGAGATTACCGGTACGCAACACGAACCGCCCCCTGAACCTGTTGAAGCCCTGCCGATTAACTCCAAGATTAATTCGTCGACCCTGGAGATCGTTGATGCCAGTGAGGTGGCTGCGACTCCGAATGGGACAGGCACGCCGCGAACCACCACACCGAATGGGGTTGCGTCCCCGATGCCCGCTGCGGTTTACGCTGGGCCGAACGGCACGAATAAAGCCGCAACGGCCACTGAGTCTTCCAGTTGGAATCTGCCGGAAGGGGTCACTGCAGTCGCAGGAGCGGGCACCGATCCTGCGACTGGCCTGCCGTTGCGGATCACGGTCGAGAAGGATCCCGTTGAAATGGTCCTGATTCCGCCGGGAGTATTCCTGGAGGGAATCGATGGCCGTGACCCCGCCGCCGGACCGCAGCATTCTGTGTTGCTCGAGAGCCCCTATTACATTGACGTCACCGAAGTCACCATTGAACGTTACGACGCGTTCCGGGAATTCCTGAGGAAGACCGAGGGGCGCAAGATGGACGCTCCGGCCAACGCCAAGGGTGACTCGCAGGCGCCTGCAGTGGGCATCAAATTTTTTGACGCCAAGTACTTTGCCAAGTGGGCTGGCAAGGAACTGCCCACCGAAGCGCAATGGGAACGGGCTGCTCGCGGTGACCATGGTTTCGAGTTCCCCTGGGGCAATGGACGACCGATCTTCCATCAACCCCGGCTGCCCGGACAACTCGATCCCGTAGCGACCTATCCCGGAGACCGCAGTCCGTTTGGCGTGTACGACACGGCCGGCAATGCGCGCGAATGGTGCCTGGACTGGTTCAGCTCCGAGGCATTCCAGAAGCAGGCCGAACAGGCTGGCGGACCGGTCCGCAATCCGACCGGCCCTCGGACGTCTCAAGGCACGGGGACCAAACTGCAGGTCGTGAAGGGCGGCAAGGCCGACTGGTCTGTGTGGCAACGTGCTGGGGTTCCTCAGAACGAAGCCCCGCGTGATGTTGGTTTCCGCTGTGTCATCAACATCGCCTCGGACACTCCTGACGCCGAAAAGGATAAGGACAAGGGGGCTACCGGTAAGGGCAGCGACAAACCTGCGAAAGGCGCTGACAAGAAGAAAAAGGCCGTTGGCCTGTAGTCGCTTTGGAGTCAAAGCTACCTCGGTTTTCTGCGCGTCGCTGCTTGCGGACGTACATCGAAATCCGCACTCAAACAAATTCCTGGTCGAACTCGATCTCACTGATAGAGTCGCAGGAATGTGGCCGCACTCTGAATGCCTGATGTCGTGGCGTCCTGTTACGGACTCTCCCATCTCATCGATCGATGTACAAAGCGGTCCTTGGGACCGACGGTTTCATTTCAACCTTGATGGAAGAAGAATCATGGCCAAATTCATCGGCGCGATTCTGTTGATGTTCCTGACAGTTGGCGGTGCCTTGATGTACCTGGGACACAAAGTCGAGGCGTTAACGAGCAACGATGGGTTGGCCTATTGAGTGCTCAAGCGGCAGCCAGCTGTTTGCCATGTCCCGCAATTCCGGGAAACCAATCTGTGAACGGAGTTCATGATTGGCAACTGTTGAGCTTGTGGCTACGCTGCAAGGTCATTTGTGTACCGGTCCGGAGAATCCGGCTGATAGCTTTTACTCAGTTTGGACTTCTCTTCCGCGGGCCAAGCAACATGATCAACATCGTGATCGGTCTTATTTTCGTCATCGGTGGACTCTCAGGACAGCTGGCAATGAAGGGTTTTAACAGCCCTGAGATGCTCGCTGGCCTGGGCGGATCATGATTCTGTGGGGCATCTTTCAAGTTTGGCGCGGCCTGGTTGAAGAATAAGCTCCAACCAGGATCGACAGCGGATCTTAACGGGCCCGAGGCCCGAGGTTTGGTACGCGGCCCCATGGCGATTGACTGCCGATGGGACCGCTGTGCCAATTGCCTGTTAAGCCAGTTTTGTCTGCAGCCAAGCTTTGCCGTCGGCGATAGCCTGAGGCAGGTTTTCCGGCGTCTTACCGCCCGCCTGAGCGAGATCGGGACGTCCGCCGCCACCGCCGCCCACGGCCTTCGCAGCCGCTTTCACCCAGTCAGAGGCACTCAGCTTCTTCGTCACCAGATCGGGGCTCAAGCCCGCGATCAGGACCACTTTGCCATCGCTGACCGAGCCAATCAGGACCGCTGACGACGGCGACTTGCGGCGGATTTGGTCGATCAAGCCACGGATCGCGTCGGCGTCGGAATTGTCGACCAGCGCCGCGACAACTGACGTTTCGCCGACTTTGGTGGCTTCAGCGACCAGTGTCTCCACCAGGCCCGCAGCCGATTGCGATGACTGCTTCTGGACTTCGCGTTTCAGTTCGCGGACTTCTTCCAGCAACGCGTTGAGGCGCTGTGGAATATCCTCGACTCGCGCTGCCTTCAAGGCCGTCGCCGCTTCGCGCAGGAGTTGCTCGTCCGCATGGACCTTCTGCAGGGCGCGTTGACCGGTGACAGCCACAATGCGGCGGACACCCTTGGAGCTCGATTCGTCCGAGATGACCTTGCAGAAGCCGACCTGTCCTGTGTTGCTGAGGTGGGTGCCGCCGCACAGTTCCTTGCTGAAGTCGCCCATCGTCACGACACGGACTCGGTCAGGATACTTCTCGCCGAAGAGAGCCGTTGCCCCGGCCTTCTTCGCCGCTTCCTGATCCATCACCTCGCACGTCACCGCGTCGCCAGCCGACACCTTTTCGTTGATGACGTCTTCGATCTGTGTCAGTTGCTCGGGAGTAATCGCCTTCGGTTGTGTGAAGTCGAAACGCAAGACGTCTTCTTCAACCTTGGATCCCCGCTGCAGGGCATGATCGCCCAAAACCTGGTGCAGGGCGTAATGGAGCAAGTGCGTCGCGGAGTGAGCGCGGCGAATGCCAGCACGGCGCGAGCCGTTGACGCTGGCCGTCACGGTTCCACCAACTTCCAGCTTGCCCTTCGTCAGCTTGCCGATGTGCAGGTACAACCCGGCTTCCTTCTTGGTGTCGGCCACCGCGAATTCAAATCCGTTGCCCGTGATGACGCCGGAATCCCCAACCTGACCGCCCGCTTCGGCATAAAAGGGAGTCTGATCAAGAACGATGGCGGCTTTGACGTCGCCCGACAGGCTTTGCTGCAGAGCCGAATTGGCGACGATTCCCAGAACCTTCGCGGTCGATTCGGTCTGTTCATAACCCAGGAACTGGGTGGGCTTTTGAGTCCGCTGCAGTTCGGCCAAGGGCCCGCCCGCCATCACGGAGAGGTCGAAGTTGCCGGTGCCGCTTTTCTCTTCGTGATCCTTAAAGCGGATCTCATATCGTTCACGATCGACTTCCAGGCCGTTCTTTTCCGCCAACGACATGGTCAGGTCGATGGGGAAGCCGTCGGTGGAATGGAGTTCGAAGGCATCATCACCCGAGATCGTCTTCGAGCCTTGCTTCTTCGCGTCGTCGGCCAACTTACCGAACTTGCTGATGCCCTTTTCGACAACGCTGAGGAACTGCTCTTCCTCAGAGCGGATGCCATCCACGACCTGCTTCACAGTCTGAGCGAGTTCGGGGTAAGGCTGTTTCATCGCCTCGATGACAGCCGGGACGATCTGGTGCAGGAACGGTTCGTGCTTGCCGAGCAGATAGCCTTCCATCAACGCGCGGCGGAGCAGCAGACGTACGATGTAGCCCTGCTTTTCCGCACTGGGACCGACGCCTTCATGCAGGCAGAATGTGCAAGCACGCACATGGTCCGCAATACGACGGAGTGCCCGGCCTTGTGGCGCGTGGTACTCGTACTTCACGCCGACAGCGTCACCCGCAGCCTGGCATAGCGGCTTGAGGATGTCGATCTCGAAGTTGCTTTCCACGCCCTGCAGTGTCGACGCACAACGCTCGAGGCCCATGCCCGTGTCGATGTTCTTCTTGGGCAGCGGACGCAGATTGTCGGGAGGGGCTCCCACGCGGTTAAATTGCGTGAAGACCAGATTCCAGATCTCGACGTCTTTCTTCGAACCGGGGGGCAGGAAATAGATTTCGCTGCACGGACCGCAAACGCCATCGGGGCCCTGCGAGGGGGACGATGCCGGCCAGAAGTTCTCGGCCTCGTTCTCGCGGCTGATGCGATTGGCCGGGACTTTGATCTCGTCGTGCCAGATGTTGTAGGCTTCGTCGTCATCCAGGTAGACGGTGACTCGCAGCCGGGTGCCATCCAGGCCCAACCACTTCTTATCGGTCAGGAATTCCCACGCCCAGTGGATGGCTTCCTTCTTGAAGTAATCGCCGAACGAGAAGTTGCCGAGCATCTCGAAGAAGGTGTGGTGATAGGCGGTGTTGCCGACGTTATCGATATCGCCGGTCCGCAGGCACTTCTGGCACGTCGTGGCCTTGGTGAACGTCAAGGGGCCAATCCCCAGGAACTGATTCTTGAACTGATTCATGCCTGCCGGAGTGAACAGCACGGACTTGTCACCGTGCGGCACCAGCACGTCAGTCGGGCGGCGGACGCAGCCTTTGGAAACAAAGAAATCGAGATACTTTTCACGCAGTTCGTCGGTCTTCATGGAATAGTTGGATTTTTATGCGAACAGTGAGGCGAGGGGCGATGTGGCGGTCAATCCATTTGACCACGGCAGCAGCAAGGCCCGGGGGGCTCGTGATTGGCAGTGAGTTCTTTCGTCGTTGCTAAATCCCTGGCAGGGTTTTGTCTTATTCTCCGGACCCAGTTCAGGACGGTGAGGTTCTGATCAGCGGTGCCGGATTCGTGTCATTCGTGGATGATCACATACTTGATGATGGGTTTCTGCATGGCGTCTTTCCCCAAGTCGAGTTCCAGCTGCACGTCACCTCGCAGGTCCTTCACGGCATCATAGAATTCGGCAGGGGTCGAGACCGAACGCGAGTTCACTTTCGTGATCCGGCTGCCTTCCGTCAATTCGGTCTGTACGTTACCGGTTGTCGACAACATTTTCAAAACCAGTACGCCCCGGGGAATCACGGCATTACGCAGTTCGCCATTGTGTCGGTCGCGGGCGGTCGAGTAATCGATGATCAGGCCACGCCAGGCGGGATGGCGCTGGTTGGAGGCCACAATGCCCTCCTCATCCACCGCACCCCACTTCGTCAGCCCGACTTCCATGGCTTTCGAATGGTTGTTGGATAGTTCGGTCAGCCGCCAGACGGTCAGGCGGGCCTTCGCCTCGGGCCCCAATTTGTTGATCTCGCGAGTGACGTCGTCGAACGTGAACACTCGCTCGCCATTCACGTTCAGGATGATGTCCCCGCGCTGCAGTCCGGCTCGTGAGGCCGGGCCGCCGTCCAGGACGTCCATCACATAGGCGCCTTCGGGAGCGTTCGAACCGGCAGGGAAGTGTGCATTAACGGAGATCCGCCGATCGGAAAGCTGGCCGAAGCTGACACCCAGGAATCCGTATTCGACCTCTTTGCCTTCCCGCAAAGACTGGATAACACGCAGGGTCGTCGTGTCGATCGGAATGGCAAATCCCGAGGACTTTTCGTAGCCGGCCAAGGCGGCGAGTGATGTCGTCAGGCCCACCAGTTCGCCCTTCAAATTGACCAGGGCGCCACCACTGGTTCCCAGGTTCAACCGGGTATCGACCTGGATCAGGTCTCCCAGATCGTGCAGCGTTTTGCGCGTATCCGTCTCCTGTGAATCACGCGGGATACCGGGCCGACGGCGCAGATTGCTGACCATTCCCCAACTGGCGCTCGCCGAACCGTCTCGGGCGGCTGCGTAGGGATTTCCCAACGCGATCACGAGCTGTCCCTTCTTCAGCCGGGAGCCATCACCCATCTTGATCGGCTTTACATCGGCATCCAGGATGGTTACGACGGCCAGATCGCTGCGGGGATCGGCTGCAAAGATCTTTGCCGGGTATCCCTTGCGATCGGGAGTGCGGATGTACAACTGAAATTCATCGGGATGATTTTCATCCTCGACCGCGCGTGCCCCGCCTTTGACCACGTGGTAGTTGGTCAGGATGTAGGTCCGCTTTGGATTCGTCCCGGGTCCATCTGTTCCGATCACAACTCCCGAGCCAAAGTCGGTAGGAATGAAATCGGGGTGAGACGGGTCGTCCGGATCCGCCTCCTGGGGGAATTTGCGATTGAAGACACCCAGCGGAAGATCATCGGAGGGCACCCTGCCGGCCGTCTGTTTGACCCGCGCGATGCTCACGACGGACTGCTCGGCGGTGGCGATTGCATCCACCAGCGAGCGTTCGATGGCCGCAACGACTGCCAAACCGTCCGGCTCCTGAGCGGGTGCGGTCGATGGCAGCATGCTCACCAGGCAGACGCCCAGCGTCACACCGGCATACATCCATCCGCGAATCGGATCGCCAAATCGCGACATTCGCATTTCTTCCCATTGAATCACGTGATCGTTCCGCCTGTCCCTGAATGAATCATCTGACAGGCAGTCTGAACGGCTACCGCAAGCGATCGGTATCCGGGCGAAGTTTGTCTGTTCCGGGACGACTATCGTCCCGGTCAGATCCCTGCAACCTCTCGCAGTATAGCAGGTTAGCCCTAATCAAGACGAGACCGAAGCGGGAAAATGGGGATGTGTCCCCAGCCAGTTGACCGTTGTCCGTAGGGTTGGACAGATGGTGTTCGGGCAGGACAAATTGTCTCGCCGGACTGCATTCCACTGTCAGGCGACTCCTGTCGTTCAGAAGTGATCCCTTCGATCTCTTCGAATTCTTCGCAGGACCTTGAAGGGAAGGAAGGCGCTCGGTAGGCCAGTTTTTGGCTGGTCGGTGAGGGAACCGGCGGTACTGTTCTTTGCGTGCGCTCTTTGCTCCCTTTGCGCTCTGTTCTTGTGTCCAGTGCCTGCCAACTGTGCGGAAACGCGTAACCGTATTTGCTGTCAGTGGTTATGCTGGTTCTTTGATCTCCTTGTCGAAGGGTCGGGCTGGGGAGCTTAGGAACTGCGCTCTTTGCTCCCTTTGCTCCCTTCGATTTTGAAACTGGGCGAGCGTGTCAGGTGCCATCGGGGTCGGGATGCTCTGTCCGAGGTGATCCCTTCGATCCCTTCGACTTTGGTGGCTGGGGGTGGGCGTCAGGCACAGCCTGGCCTACATGTTGAGCACTAATCGGAGATAGACACGCGTGAGGGGTTGGAGGTTCGCGCGAAATGTGTCGGCGACGGCACCTGAAAACTGGGTGTCCCACGTTACCAGCGGTCGGAATTCGACTACTGATCGTTCTCGCCGCGGATGGTCATGACCGGGCAGCAGGCGTGGCGGACGACTTTTTCGGCGACGCTGCCCAGCATCGCGCGCGAAATCAGGCCGCGTCCGTGGGTGCCCATCACGATCAGGTCCATGCGGTGGTCGGCGGCGAATTCCACGATGCGGGTCAGCGGGTGACCGTGGAACCAGTGCATCTCGAGCTTCAGGTCGTCCCGGTCGGCAGACGGAATCCAGTTTTCCAGACGGTCCTGGGCGTAGGTTTCAAACGACTGCTGCGGTGGCAGTGGGATGCTCTCAAAGATGGGGGACAACATGAGCGGATCTTCGATGACGTGCAGCAGGTGCAGCGTGGCGTTGAATCGTTTGGCGAGACCTACGGCATAGCGAGTGGCTGGTAGGGTGGACTCGCTGAAGTCGGTCGGCAGGACGATGTTTTTAATCAACGGCATGGCGGGCGACTCACGTGGGGGCGGGGACGTTTCACGGCGGGTCGAACACGCGGCAGGCGCGATCAGCGAAGCTGATTGCCACCTGAAGTTGTAGGCAAGCAGATGACAACATAACACTCCCTCCCACATCACGCCAGCGTCACCTGCCCCTAGAGTACACCCGTCCGCGGTTGACCAGTGCGACGGGGCGCAGTGTGGGCGGGTGTGAATGTTGGATGTTCTGTGTTGTATTGCGATCCGCGGTTCGGGCCATTGCGCACAAATCTTCGTGTACACCTGCATGAGTGCAGCGATTGAACCACTCGCTTAATGAACAGGATCCAGAGGGGGATGAACCAGCGGGTGGGCGTTCCACTCGTTTCAAATGATCTTTGGCCGAACCTAACCGCCCTGCCCCCCCTTCGTAAGGGGCGGAGCTTACGTCGCTGCGCTCCGTTGGTTAATCAGACCTTAGATGGTCAAGCAGACTTCAAATTCGTTCGCCGATGATGGTCTTGGTCGGATTACTCCGTCGTCCGATGCTGGAGGAGAACTGTGGGGACGACTATCATGGCTTGGCATCGTGATGATCCCACGCGGCGGGTGGCCAGCGGGTCCCCTGCCTTCGTGTCCGCGTTCTCAGCAGCCGAAGGAGCACTAGCATGGAAAAGTGGCCGATTGGTGTGTTCGCGTCCGTCGACGCGGGGTTGGGCGTCCACCTGGATGTCGCCCAGGAATTAGGAATTCACACCGTCCAGGTGCATGCTCCGCATCAGCACACTCGGACGGCAGCCGCGGCCCGCGGATTTCTGGACCGTTGCAAGGCGGCCGGCATTACGGTGACCTGTGTCTTCGGTGGATTCGATGGTGAAAGCTATGCGGACATCCCGACGACCATTCGCACGGTCGGCCTGGTTCCCGAGGCGACTCGGGCGGCACGTGTGGCGGAAATGACCGAAATCTCTGACTTCGCCAAGCTGCTGGGGTGCCCGGCGGTTGGTCTGCACATCGGCTTCGTGCCGGAAGACCGCAAGAGTACGAACTACCGCAATCTGATCGCGGCGACTCAGGATCTGCTCGACCACGTGAATGGGAATGCTCAGACGCTGCACCTGGAGACGGGACAGGAGAGTGCCGACCATCTGCTGGAATTCATCCATGATGTCGAGCGGGACAACCTGTTCATCAACTTCGATCCGGCCAACATGATCCTGTACGGATCGGGTGAACCGATTGCTGCGTTGAAGAAGGTTGGTCACCTGGTCCGCAGCGTCCACTGCAAGGACGCGAAGTGGGCGGCACCTGACCAGCGCGGCAAATCGTGGGGCTCGGAAGTGGCCCTGGGTGACGGCGACGTGGGGATGGAAACGTACCTGCGGACGCTGCTCGACCTGGGTTATACAGGACCGCTCACCATTGAACGCGAGATCGCTCATGACCGTGAGCGGCAGAAGGCGGATATTGGTAAGGCCGTCGATTTGTTGACGTCTTTGAAGAAGAAGATTCTGGGTTGATACTCGTGGTGCACGCGGCCCGCGTGCAATTCATGCAATTGAGCATTTGCTGAACGAGAATGCTCGGAATCTGGAGAGCACAAATCCCGTTCGCCTCGGCAGTCGGCGTCGTGGGTAGGTGAATTTGGTTTAGAACGCGTTTCAAAACTTTTAATCGACATCAAAAACGCTGGTACGGACGGGCTTGGAGACCCGTCCTACGAAGTTTTGAAGCGGCCTCCAGGACGTTGATCTGTCAGTCGAGACTTGAACCGCCATCTTTCTATCAGGTTGCACGCGGGCCGCGTGCACCACGGGAAAGCAAAACAGGCACGATCGGTTATCCGATCGTGCCTGCGTTTCCAATCGCCCCCGGCGTTTTTTCAGACTTGTGTTTCGTCTGATTTCTTAGAGCGGGCGGAACTCTGCACCAATCGTCAGACCCTGGAAGATCATGTCCTGCTTGTGGGTCTGCACTGTGATATCCGGCGGAGTCGGGAAGGCTCCGGCGTCGTTGTAGCGGATGTTATCCTGCGGCCGAGTCACGTGGCCGGCGAAGATAAAGTTGTAACCGACTGTCAGTGAGAACGTCGGGGTCACCTTCAAGCGACCGGTCAGGTTCAGGTCGATCACGGGGCTCAACTGAGCACCGCTGTCTTCGGTCTCGACGAACGGGTCGCCGTTGCTGCGGAAGTGATTTGAATTCACCTTGTTGTGGAAGACGTTGGCACCGAGACCGAATTTCGGGTCAAACGTGACCGCACCCCACGTGTTTTCAAACTTCGTTCGCAGACCGATCTGCGGGACATACAACTGGTTCTTCGAGTACGAGTTGATCGTCGACACGACCGTCGGCAAGCCTGTGTTCGGGTCCGGCGTGAACGAGCCGGTTTGCTCCAGGTTCTCACGCAAATCCAGGTACTTGAAACCGACCATCGGTGAGAACGAGAAGAAGTTGCTGTTCGGCCCATCGAGGAAGATGTTGGCTTCACTGCTCCACAGCTTCGACGTGAAGGCCGCCCGGAAGCTGTCGTTGTACAAATTGATGTTGTCAGACAATGCGCCGTGGTCCAGGGTCGTCGTGCCCAGGAACGGCTGCTTGAAGGTGCCGTTCAGGTCGCGATCTTCCAAGACCTGTTGAGCGGTATTCATACCGAACACGCTGGCTTCGGCCGAACCGAAGACCAACGGCACACCGACGGTCGCCCGGACGCCCGGCACGTTAACCAGTCGCATCTTGTCCAGCACGGGAATTGATGCGAAGCCCAACGAATTGCCGCCGCCGTCGAAGACTTCGAACGGGATGCGCGGGTCAACGAAACCGAATTGAGGCGCCCCGAGCAATACATCGCCCGGTCGCGTGTAATCCAATTGCAGATATTCTGCTCGGAAGAAGAATCCATCATACGAGCGGAATGCAGATTGGAAGGGATCACCCGATGAGAACAACTGCGGTGTCTCTGGCGTAGGCTGCACCCAATAAGATTCATCGCCGCCCTGATAGTTGACGGGACAGCTTTCGTAAGCTCCAGGCGCGCCGTAGGAGACTGTGCCTGGACCGTCGAAGACGGCGTTGGGAGAGTACGCACCACCTCCGTAGCTGTAGCCATTCTGAGCTTCGGCATTCTGCATCAGGCTGCCGCCGATGAGAAGACCACAGCCCATGAGCCAGCTGAGCCATTTCCTGCTTGCCATAGCGTTCTTCCCTGGTACGACTCTCCGCGATGCTCACCCTTGAGCGTCGCCAAGCGTGGTGTTCTTGCCAGTGATTCGTGCGCGTAACTCCGCAGAACCCCCGCGCCCCGGCCCGCTTGACTTCCGCCGGTGCGACAGATTGCGCCGTGGAAATCAATCGAATCGAAATGACGCGATGTACCCGGAGTATCGGTTGTAGCGGATAATTCACTTGGAGAAATCCACGTCCGACACTGCAGTTTGTGCCGGGGTTAACGAATATGCCGAATTGCGCAGGGAACGGTGCGTTAAAATAGGTGGTTTGCGAGGGGTTTGCGGCAACGAGGCGGGCTGTGAGCGATGACGTGGAGTCAAGATCGGTTTGAGGCGAAAAGGCCGTCGGGTATAGCCGCTGAATGGTGGGAGCTTGTCAGGCCCCCGTCGGAGCCATGACCGGCCAGCTACCATCACTGACTGTGGGATGCTTTCTCAACGCTAACGTATCCCCAGTCCCCTTTCGCCGCTCTGCCACAACGTATCATCGAGATTGACCTCTCAGGCGGCTAGAGGGGACGGGGGATTTCACACGTTGAGCATTTTCAGGTGGCTGGTTTCAAGTAGCTGGCCAGTCAGCGCACCGTTGGGACGAGCCCAACGGGGGCGGTCTAATCGCTACGACTATGTGTTTTGTGCTGCCCCACCATGTAGCGGCTGCACCCCGGCCCGGCGAATTCGTTTCCAGGGGCTCCAGCACCCTGGCTACCAAAGCCGGGCCCTCCGGGCCGGAAAATTGAATGTCAGTTGGAACTCTAACGCGGAGTCGAAAATCGACGTCAAGCTGCGCACTGGCATAGCCAGTGGCACCCTACGCCGTTAACCCTCTTTCAGGATTTGGCACAGAGTTCAAAGACGCCCCCACTGACCCTGTGTCAGTGGAGCGCTGACTGGATGCTAGACATGATTCGGTGATTTCAGAACTCAGCGTGTGGTCCGAATTACCGCCTCTCCCGCCGCCGGCAATTAGCATTTCGTGTATCACAGAGTTAGCCGACGGCGGGAGAGGCGGTAATTCGGACGTTAGGGCTGAGATACTTTTGGAAACGAGCTCGTTCTAGCATCCAGTCAGCGCTCCACCGACGCGAGGTCGGTGGGGGCGAGGTGCGCGTAGTCTTTGCATTGCTCGCTGTTTCGATATCGAAGAAAGGGTTAACGGCGTAGAGTGGCACCCCGGTTTCGATCTTTGGTGTCGTATCAGTCCTGCTGTTCGGCCAGATTGGAGTCGACGGCGACTCGTTCGTCGAAGACGAAGCAGGTGCCTTTGAAGTGGGCTCCGCCGCAGACTTCGAAGTATTTCAGGATGCCGCCGTCTAGCTGGTAGACGTCTTGAAAGCCCTCTCGTTCGAGGTAGGGAGCGGCTTTCTCGCAGCGAATTCCGCCGGTGCAGAACGTGACGACCGGGGTTTGCTTGAGGTGCTCGGGTAGAGCCCCAATGGCTTTCGGGAAGTTGCGAAAATCGTCGACGTCTAGAGTGATGGCACTCTGAAACGTGCCGAGCTCCACCTCGTAGTCATTTCGCGTGTCGAGCAGCGTGACTGGTCGGCCTTCGTCGAGCCATTGCTTCAATTCGGCCGGGGCCAGTCGACGCGAGGTATATTGCCGCGGATCGATGCCGGAGACTCCGAAGGCGATGATTTCCGATTTGATCTTGATACGCAGGCGTTGAAATGGCTGCTGGTCGCTGAGGCTCTCTTTGCCCTGGAAATCTTCCAGCCCGGGGACCTGCCGGACGCGAGCCAGGAGTGCATCGATTCCGTCACGCGTGCCGGCCAGGAACAGATTGATGCCCTCGGGGCTGAGCAGAATTGTGCCTCGCAAGTGGTGGGCCTGGCAGACTTCGCGCAGTTGCTGCCGCAGGGGGCCGAGATCGGTAAGTTCTACAAACTTGTAGGCAGCGATGTTGATGACGGACGGCATGTTCACAGCAGGTTTCGGATGAATCGCGATTGGTAGGCCTTAAATCATAGGAGTTTGGGGGGCCTCCCGCGACCGCAAAGGTTGGTGGTCCGGGAGTTGCGATACGGTCTGGGGCGAAGCTTGTCTGTCTTGACGCCTGGAAGGTGTTTCAGGCCAAGGCATTTGCCCGCGAATTACGCGAATGGCCGCGAATAGATACCACGGGAAGTTCAACAGATCGCGTGTTGACCGGTCGGGGCGATTCTCGGGTAGCTGGCGGTTATCTCGCCTGGTTAGACTGATGAGGCAAGGGGAACGGAGGTGCACGGCACCTCCAAATGCAGGGGGATGGGGGGAGGCGCGCAGTTGAAAAGTCAAAGCTCACAGGCTCGGCGACGCAGGCTGATCCAACGTGGTTTAATGGGAGCAGGCTCTCCTGATGGTGTTCCTGCAAACGAATTCGCGGATGACGATTCGTTTGAGCAGGAAGATTACCCCGACACTGTGATGTTGGCGCCGGGAGAATTCATCGAAGAATCGGCCGAGCCGGCTGGCTTCTCTGATGTGAACGACTCGGACGATGGCGAGGACGAGTCGCTGACGGTTGCGACCGAACTGGCGATCGATCGGGCGACGGCTGCGGTCCTGGCGACCGATGTCGATTGCCCTGCCCCGTCCAAGCCGCTCAGCGATACGATCGCGGTGACCGTGGCGGCTCAGCACCATCAAGCGCACGCGGGGTTGGCCGCCATTCGTTCGCTGATTCGCGGTTCGCGTTACGTGACGTGGGTCTTCACCGGCGACAATATCGTGCAGGGGGCTTACTACACGCAGGGGGCGCGGAGTTGCGTCGAGATCTTTGCCGAACGCGTGCGCGCGGAACTGCGACGGGCGGGCGACGCTGTGATCAACACTGGCGTGGCTGGCGACACTGCCACGCAGTTGCTGCGAACGTTGCAGCGGCGTGCGACTCGGTATCGTCCCGAGGTGATCGGGATCAGCGTGGGGATCAATGACGCCAAGTGGGGTCCGGCCGGGCGAAGCGATTTTCGGCGGGATGTCCGCGAGATTCTCGACCGAGTCCGTACTGAAGGAAGCATTCCGCTGCTGATTCTGCCGCATCCGATTTATGCCCCGACAGCATCCAATCGCACCGATTTGTCGACCTACGTGCAGATTCTGCGCGAGGAGGCGGCTCGGGATGAGGTCCCGTGTATCGATCAGTGGAACTACTGGCGCGAGAATTTTTCGGATCCGGAAGAGATTCGTGCGCGATTGGGAGATGCTCGGATTCAACTGGGTGCGGCCGGGCACCAGGATCTGGCGGCGCTGATCTTTCGGACGCTGGAGATTTACGATCCGAATAGTCCGGCGTGTCTGGGGTTGAAGTAGGCGATGCGCTGCCCAGCCAGGTTTGACATTGCGATATAGTCCGGAGCGTGAGTTTTCGAGTTCAAGTGGGTAGAAGTCCCAGAGTGATGTCCGAAAGCGGTCACCTGCACTCGGTCGCTCCTTCCGGGGCTTGAACGATTCGTTAGCGAGCCTTCCCGGGGTTTCCACCCCGGGCTTTACTAGGCCGTCCCTCCGGGACTACGTTGATTGGGCTGGCTGCGTCTGCGACCCCTGCCGGGGTCAAACTTTGTCGGAAGCCGCATACCGGTGGTGTCGGCTAACGCCTCAACCACCGGCTACATTCTTGAATCCCTCCGGGATAGGTTGCATCCCTAATCCCGATCAAATTAGAGAACTGCGCAACTTCAATAGGCGCGAGTAAGGGGGCGTTAGAGGCTCGACAGGGGAACCCTCGCTCGCGCTTCGGGCTATTGTGAGTCCCATGGGTCATTCTGGGATCGCGCGTGTTGCCCTGCGCTAGGTCAGACGGCGGCAGACTTCGTAGAGGTGGTCGTAGGTGTAGAGGCCGGAGCTGTGGCCGTCGCTCCAGACGAATTTCAGGGCGTAGTTGCCGCTCTGGGACATTTGCTCGGGAACGATGGTCTCGGGGATCGTGTCGAGATTCAAGATTCGCTGGCCGGTCCATTCATCGATGCAGGCTGCACAGGGGCACTCGCCGCGCAGGTATTTGAATGGCAGCTCGAACTTTGACCCGTCGGTCCATTCCAGTTCCATCACCCCGCGGTCACGGTGGGCGCGAATCTTCGTGGGGGTGGGTTTCGGTATGCTGGACACGTATCGGTTTCCCTAACTGACGGCTGTGGAAAGTTTTTCATCAATTCCTCCCACATACGATAGGGAGAATCTCGTATCGTGGGAAGCCTCTGCGGAGACGCATTTGGCAACGACTGTAGCGAAGCGTTCGGCCGCCGTTGAATCAGGGTTGGAATTGTTGACGTAAACTCTGGTTGTTTCGTGGTTAATGCCGATCCAGGGGGCTACAATCGGGGGCTCGAATGGACATCGATTGAGGTTGAAGGCGCGAGAGCGACATTGACCGAAATGGTGCCGTAGAGCGTCGAGGGCTGAAGCTTTCCCCTCACCCCCGCCGCCTCTCCCCGGAGTACCAGGGCGAGGGGAGAAAGATAGAGATTCGTTCGTGCAGGTTGGTCTTCATCGTTCTTGAACTGAGAATTTTCATCCCGCATGTTCTGGTTTGTGCTGCTGTGTTTTGTGCCGGCCTGTGTGGTGTCAGCCTTGGGGACGGCGCTGATGCGGCGGTTGGCGCCGCGCTGGGGGCTGATGGACCAGCCGGCAGCTCGCAAGGTGCATTTGATCCCGACGCCGTTGGGTGGCGGGATCGGGATCTGGCTGGGTGTTGTGCTGCCCCTGCTCGGGGGATTACTGGTGGCCTGGCTGTTGCCTCAGATTCCCGCCATCGGCCAACTGTTACCCGCCGAGATTCTGCCGCACCTGGATGGGGTGAAGTATCGCTCGGGGCAGTTATGGGCGGTCCTGGCCGGCGGCACGGTGCTGTCGATCATGGGGTTGTTCGATGACTGGAAAAGTCTGCCCTGGCAGCCGCGGCTGGTGATTCAGTTTCTGGTGGCGTGTGGGCTGGTCTTTGGGGCCGGGATTCACGTGAGCGCGTTCGTGGCGGCACCGTGGATTGGATCCTGCCTGACGGTGTTGTGGATCCTGGTACTGATTAACTCGTTCAACTTCCTGGACAACATGGATGGTCTGTCGGCCGGGATTGGGTTGATCTCGGCGAGTATGTTTGGCTGGATCATGCTGACGGCGACCAGCGAGCCCCGCTGGCTGGTGGGTGGCAGCCTGTTGATTCTGGCCGGTTCGCTGCTGGGGTTTCTATTTCACAATCGTCCGCCAGCGAAGATTTTCATGGGCGATACGGGCAGTTATTTCATCGGTCTGATGATGGCCTGCCTGACTGCCCAGGGGACGTTTTATGAATATCACCGGACGGGCACGCATGTCATACTGGCTCCGTTGTGTATCCTGGCTGTCCCGTTGTACGACATCTGTTCGGTGATCCTGATCCGATTGATTCAGGGGCGCAGCCCGTTCCAGCCAGATAAGTCGCACTTCTCGCACCGACTGGTTGAGATGGGGCTGAGCAAGCCAGCGGCTGTGGCGACGATTCACCTGACCACGCTGATGACCGGACTGGCCGGGCTGTTGCTGTATCAGGTGGAGTCGTGGTATGCGGCCAGCCTGATCTTCGGTTTGATTTTGTGTGTCCTGGCCATCATCGCCATTCTGGAAACCGCAGGACGACAGGTTCGAGTTTGACCATGACTTCTCGGCGAAAACCACTACAGCCTGCCGCACCCGTCACGACGGCTCCGTCCGAGCCGCCGGTGGAGGACATGGGTGATCCGTTGCGGTGGATGTGGCTGGCTCTGGTGAGCGGTCTGTACTTCGTCCGCTGGTGGCAGCCGACTGAAGGGACGATGCTGGGGAATACCCTGGCGATTGCCGAAGGCTGGTTCATTGCGCTGGCGCTGGCCGGCTGGGTTGGCATTCGTGGGGCGAGTTGGCGCTGGCGCGGTGATGCGGCGCAGTGGGCGGTGGCCCTGCTGGTCGGTGGGCAGTTAGTTTCTGGATTGGTCGTCGTGTGCACAGGGGGAGATCGCCGGGCCGCGGTCACCCTGATGTGGGAGTGGCTGGCGTTGGGGGTGTCGTTCCCTCTGCTGCGGAGCGCGTTGTCGATCAAGGAAGCGCGGCGTGAGTGGATCATCGCGGCGCTGGCCGCGGTGTTGACGCTCAGTGGATATGGTCTGACGCAACGTTATTGGTTTTATCCGCAGATGGTTGCGGAGTATGAACGGCTGCGGCAGGAGCTCGATGCGCTCGAGGCTGCTCCCGCGGCGGATGGTGGGAATCTGGCTCGGATGCAGAAGCTGCAGGCCGACCTGATGGCGAATGGATTGTCGGCGAACATGCTGAGTGGCGCCGGACGGGCGCTGTTTGAAGGGCGATTGAAACACAGCACGGAGGCGCTGGGGCGATTTGCGCTCGCGAACACGTTTGCCGGCCTGTTGCTGGTGTGGTGGCTGATTCTGTTTATGGTGACGCTACGCCGGTTGGCGATGGCTCGATCCGAAACACCGCCAACCACTCCGCCCAGGGTTCCGTCCATCGTCAGTGGCGGAGTGCTGTTGGCAGGTCTGGCGGTCATTGGATATTGCCTGCTGCTGACCAAGAGCCGCACGGCGTTTGTGGGGGCAGCAGCTGGTTTGGTGATCTGGACGCTGGCCAGCCTGCTGGCGAATCAGCAGTCGTGGTCACAGAAGATCCGGCAGGTGGTGCTGTGGAGCGTGGTCGCGGTGATGGGGTTGGGGGGGATTACCCTGGTAGCCGGTTTGACGGGGGGACTTGATCGACTGGTGCTGGCCGAAGCACCCAAGTCGCTGCAGTATCGATTGGAATATTGGTGGAGCAGCCTGCAGGTAATTCGCGAGGCTCCGTTGCTGGGAGTTGGCCCCGGGCAGTTTCGGTCGCACTATCTGGCTCATAAGTTACCGCGATCAAGCGAGGAGATCGCCGATCCGCATAACCTGGTGCTGGATGTCTGGGCGAATGGAGGGGTGATTTCTCTAATTGGCCTGGCGTGGCTGGTGTTCCTGCTGTTCCGCTGGGTCCTGGGGGATGTGGAACTGAGTCGGCGCTTACGCAAAATCGCGCCGTCGGATCCGCCATCGCCGGAGCAGGTTGGAACGGCGATTCCCCTGTCGGTGACGGTTCGCGAGTCGGGAACTCCGGCCAGTCCCGCCCGAAAAATCCCACAGCCGAAGGATCCCGGACGTAGTGGGACAGTGGAGCCGGAAATTATCGGCGTGAACTTTCGATCGTGGACCAGCCCCATCCGTTGGGGAATGGCCGCCGGTGTACTGGGGTTGTGGATCGCGGGAGGGGCGATTGAATCCCTGTTGCTGGGATTGCTGGTGACATGGTTAATGCTCCAATGGGTTCTCGACGTTATTCTGCCAGATGAGCTGCGGATCCTGTGGGGTTGGGCGGCGGCTGGATTGGGATTGATCGTTCACCTGTGTGGGGCGGGTGGCATCGCCATGCCCGCGATCACTCAGTTGTTGCTGTTAGTTGTTGTATTGGCCGCGGCAGAGCCGGCAACCCCGCGACTCTTGAGGACCTGGCAGAAATGGGGGATCCTGGTATTGGGTATCGCCTTATCGGCGGCAGGTTATTGGACGGCTGTTGAGCCCGACTACAGCTGCCGGTGGTGGGGTGATCAGGGCGATGTGGCACTGTCGCTGGGAACTCGTCTGCGTAATTATCAACAAGCGATGCGGGCTGACCCATGGGCTCCCGAACCGAGTGAGCGGCTGGCCGAATTCATCTTCCAGTATTGGAGGGCAGCACAGGAGCCGGACGAACGCGATTTTCAACAGGCGGTCGAGGCCCAGAAGCTGGCAATTGAGCGAAATCCCGCCAGCTTTCATACTCATCGAACGATGGGGCTGTTCTACGCGGAACATGCCCGGCGAACTGGTTCTTCGGTGGATAAGTCGAACGCGGTCAGAGAGTTCCAGTTGGCCATCAAGCGCTATCCCCATAACGCGATGTTGCTGGCCGAATCGGCCCTGGTATTTGAATTAGCAGAAGATCAACAATTGGCGAGGTTGACAGCCAAGCGGGCGCTGGAGCAGGATGACATCAATCATGCTGCCGGTCATTCGGACAAATGGCTGGGTGATTCGCGCAGAAAAGAGCTCGAACGGTTAACGAAATAGATGATCTAACGCGGACAAGTCATCCGACGCACGATGAGTGGCGAAAGCTGGTATGGTCCGTGGTGTTCGTTTAAAAGTTTTGAAGTCAGAATTGAATAGAGGAAGTCTGCAGATGATGAACCGGTATTCTCCGACCATTGCTGTCCGCGGTCTCAAGACGTGCCTGGTGGCGGGGCTCGTGTTGTGCGGGGCGGTGGGATGTGAATCGGGTACGAAGCCGCCGGCCGCCACGCCGACCGCTGGCGCGACGACTCCGACGACACCCGCCCCAAGTTCGTTCCCGCCGACTACGCCTGCGGAGACAGCTGCCGCATCGGAGGCAAAGCCTGCTGATGCCGCGGGCACTTCAGCCGGGGCAACTGCCAGTAACATTACCCCGTCGGCGCCAGGGGATAAAACGACCGCTCCGCCGAAGTTGATCGTTGAGGGTGGGGAAACCTATGACTTTGGAGCGACCGAAGTTGGGCAAGAATTCGAACATGTGTTTCTCATCAAGAACGACGGAACCACCGATGTTCCCATGAAGGCTGGCAAACCGAGTTGTGCCACCTGCACCAGCTTCTCACTGGATAAAGAGCTGCTGAAACCGGGTGAAACCGCGAAGGCCACCGTCAAGTGGCACATCAAGGTCGAGAATCCCGAGTTCCGCCAATACGCCCCCATCATGCTCGACGGGAACAACCAGTTGAAACTGTATGTCGTCGGTAAGGTGCAGAAACGGATCATCGTCTCGCCGGACAGATGGAATCTGGGATCGATTTCGGATGGGGCTCCGAAAGAATTCAACGCGACGATTACCTCGGGGATTCTCGACAAGTTCGATATCACTTCGGTGACCAATTCGAATCCGAAGCTGAAGATCACGGCCACTCCCTTTACTGCCGAAAAGCTGGCAGAAGCCAAGGTAAAGTCGGGATACGACTTGAAAATCGCGCTTGATCCCGACATCACCATTGGAGATTTTACGGACCGGGCCCAGATCAACGTAGAAGGGTTGACGTCGCCGATCGTCGTTGATGTCTCGGCACTGCGCGCGGGACCATTGCAGATCATCGGTATCGGCTGGAATCCCGATACCATGTCGCTGGGCATGGGCGATTTTGATCCGACCAAGGATTACCAGACGAAATTGAACGTCTTTACGCGCGGCGTCGACGGTGAGTTAAAGATTGAGAAATTGGAGTGTAAAGATCCGCGGTTTTCCGTCGAGCTGAAACCTGATGAGAAGTTTAAAGGCCAGGCTGGGGATCATCGTCGCTATCAGTTGTTCGTTAAGGTGAAAGCGAGCAAGGAAGCTGTGGTCTATACCCCCATGGATCCGCTGCTGTTGAAGCTCACCACGAATCAGGAGAAGGCCAAGCACATCGAGCTGAAGATCAAGAGTTCCGGCTTGCTGCGATAATCAACCCGACAGGGGTGCTAATCGAAGCGACACGTACTGGAATTTGTGCACGCCCCTCTACGCCCTCCTTGTGAACAAGGACTACCACCGTGAATCCGGCTTCCGAAATGGATCGAGATTCACGATTGGTTCGTTTAATGGACGAGCTGCTGGAGGCGGCGCGACGCGGCGAGCAGCCTCAGTTTGAGGCGGTCGCGCGGCAGCATCCTGATCTGATCGGCGAACTGCGCGAGCTGTGGGGCACGGCGTTACTGGCCGAAGATCTGGGGAGTCTGAACGACGAAATCACCATCGTTCCCGGCCTGCATCGGCCTCCGGGAGCCGTCAAGCCGGACACCGTGCAATCGGTCAGCACTGCTGCGGCGCCGGTGCGGCAGTTTGGCGATTACGAGCTGCTGGCCGAACTTGGCCGCGGTGGAATGGGGGTGGTCTATCGTGCGCGACAGCAGAGTCTGGGCCGTGTCGTGGCCCTGAAGGTGCTGTTGCGTGGCGAGCATGCTTCGGCCGTGGATATCGCCCGCTTTTTGCAGGAGGCGGGTGCGGCGGCGGCGCTCGATCATCCGCACATCACGCCCGTCTATGAAGTTGGCGAGCATGATGGGCAGCCCTACTTCAGCATGAAGTATGTGGAAGGGACGACGCTTTCGAAGCGGTTGCTGGAGGGCCCTCTGGCACCGCGCGAGGCGGCCAGGATTCTGGCACCAGTTTGTCGGGCGGTGGCGTCTGCTCACGCGGCGGGCATTCTGCATCGGGACCTCAAGCCGTCTAATATTCTGATCGATCGAGATGGCCAGCCACTGATTACGGACTTTGGACTGGCTAAGCGGACGACTCCGCAACCCGACAGCGATGCGGGTCCGCCGAGCCTGACGCAGACGGGGGCGATTCTGGGGACGCCGAGCTACATGGCACCGGAGCAAGCGGCGGGGCGACGTGGATCGGTTGGGCCGACCACAGATGTCTACAGCCTGGGGGCCATTTTGTATCAGATGCTGACGGGCAGGCCCCCGTTTCAGGCGGCGACACCGTTTGACACCGTGATGCTGGTGCTCGAGCAGGATCCGTTGCCGCCGCGGCTGTTGAACCCGCTCGCCGATCCCGACCTGGAAATGATCACGCTAAAGTGCCTGCAGAAACCGCAGGAATTGCGTTATCAATCGGCACTGGCGCTGGCGGAGGATCTGGAAGCGTATCTGGCGAATGAACCGGTGTCGGCGCGCCTGACGAATCTCAGCGGAGTCATCAGCCGGATGCTGCGCGAGACGCATCACGCGGCGGTCCTGGAAAACTGGGGGCTGTTGTGGATGTGGCACAGCCTGGTGCTGCTGTGCCTGTGCCTGCTGACGAACTGGTTTAAGCTGCGCAATGTCGACAGTCCTGGTCCGTATCTTGGGTTGTGGACCCTGGGGCTGGGAGCGTGGGCGGCCATCTTCTGGCGGCTGCGGTATCGGTCGGGGCCGATTACGTTCGTCGAACGGCAGATTGCTCACGTGTGGGCGGGCAGCGTGGTGTCGTGTACGCTGTTGTTTGTCGTCGAGATGATCCTTGGACTGCCGGTGCTGACGTTGTCACCCGTGCTGGCGTTGTCGAGCGGCATTGTCTTTCTGGTGAAGGCTGGCATCCTGTCGGGGAGCTTTTATCTGCAGGCGGTTGCACTGTTCCTCACGTCGATCGTGATGGCGCGGTGGCCGACCTATGGATTGACGGTGTTCGGTGTCGTGTCGGCATTGAGCTTCTTCATTCCGGGGCTGAAGTATCATCGACAACGGCACCGCAGCCTGGGGCCTGCGCTGTAGGTGCGCCACGTCAGAGTTTCATGCGGCCCGCAGAATTCCGGATGCGGATAGCTCGCCTCGACACAGAGTTTCCAGGCCTCGTTCGGCTGTGACGGTGACGAATGTGGCGTGGGCTCGGCGGCATTGGCGCTGGAGTTCGGTCTGCAGGGCATTGAGACGAGTCAGGTAGGTTTGGATGGTTCGCTGGTCGATTTGCAGGTCGAGTTCACTGCCTGCTTCGATGTCGATCAGGCGGCGGCCGCCGATGGCTGACGGGTCGGCTTCGAATTCGTTGAGGAGCTGGATCAGCCACAAGACGCTGGCTCCGGAGCCCAGTCTGCGGATCAGCAATTCGGGATCGTGCGGGAACAGGAAGTCGCTGATCACGATTCGCAGGCCCTGCGGTTTCAGCGGCAAGGCCTGTTTTTCGATCAGTTCCGGGAGCGTGCTGCGTGCGGTGAACGGTGTCTGATAGAACAGGTCCAAGCCTTCCAGTTTGATGGGACGCAGCGGCAGGTCGTCGGTCAGGGGGACCAATTGCGGTTGACCGCCGAGGCGGGCACTGAGCATGCAGAACAGCGCGGCCAGTTGGCGGGTCACGAGCGGCTTAGCTTGTTCGCCGGTGTTCATCGAAACGCTGGTGTCGACGAAAATTTGCGTGCGGGGGCTGATCTCTTCCCGATATAGCCGGACCATCAATTGGTCGGAGCGGGCGTAAGTCGACCAGTCGAGGTGGCGGATGTCGTCACCGGGCATGTACTGGCGAAACTCCTGGAATTCCAGCGAGCTACCCGTGCCGCGTCCCAGTAATTCTCCCGAGCGTCCCGAGATTGGAATGCGCGGCAGGCCCAATTGATAGCCGTCGACGCAGCGTTGAACGATCGGATCACGTAACACGATGGCCTCTGCCTTAGCACGTTGTCACTGATGAAATCCAGGGAGGGTGTTGCTCGCTTTGCACTTGCCAATTCGGTGATTGACGCATTAGCGCAGCCAGTAGCATCCACCAGTTTCACTTTGACGCAGCGTTAGTTCTGATCCAGAAACTCGGCGGCCGCCACCGCGACGGCACCGTGCACAACGACTTCTTCACCCAGTTGAGCGGGGACGATTTCGGCGATCCCCTGGAACGGAGGAAATGCAAACTGGTCACACGCACGGCGCACCGGTGCGAAGAACAGTTCCTCGCCCATTAATGATACGCCACCCCCAATGATGATCCGAGCGGGGTTGATCAGCGTGATGGCCTGGGCCAATGCCCAGCCGATGGTATGTGTGGCGTCCGCCAAGAGGCTCAACGACAGCGAATCTCCGGCTTGGGCTGCCTGGGCGACCATAGCCGTAGTGATGCGTTGGGGATTGCCGTCCGCCAGATCCAGCAGCGTGGCAAATCGTCGGCGGCCGGGATCGAGTCGCGATTGATACTCGGGATCGACGCTGGAACTGTTGGGACTGGCCGAGCCATACTTCGACTGCAGGTAGGCCGCGGTCGTGAAATAGTCTTCGATGGCCAGTTTGGCTCGCTGGGTGATTCCGAAACCCGAGGCGATCGCTTCGACTGTTTCGCCACCCAGCGGTAGATGCTTGGGGAGTTGTCCGGGTCGGAGATGTCCGATCTCTAACGCACCGGCACCACTGCCGCGAAAGATGCGCCCACCGATAATCAGTCCACCGCCAATTCCCGAGCCGATTGTCACGTACATGCAGGGGTTGAATCCCTGGCCGGCCCCGTAGCGTGATTCTGCCAGAGCGGCACTGTCCGCATCGTTCTGGAGCGTGCACGCGAAGCCGAGTTCTGACTGGGCCCAATCACGGATGGGAAATTCGTGCCAGCCTTCGACTTGGTGGCTGACCAGCGTCAGGCCGCGATCGGGATCGACGGGACCACCGAACGCGATTCCAATTCCGGCGACATCGTTCCGCGTGACACCACCCTGCTGCAACAGTTCCGGAATCGCCTGCTTGATCCGCTCGCGAATCGCACTGGCGCCGGCATCGGCTGCCACCTGTCCGCGCCAGAACTGATGAAACTGACCTGATTTTCCCTGGCCCAAAGCCAACTGCAGCTTGGTCCCCCCGATCTCGATTCCGATAACAAACTGAGGCATATCTAAGCTGGTTGCTTCTACTGAATAGTGGGAGGTGATGACAGACACCAGGCGGGGCCGGCCAGTGGCCGAACCCGTGCTAGGTGGAAGGGGTTGGGGAAGTCGCGTTGGCGGTAGGTTTGTTGATCGACATCATTTCGCTAATCCCCCGGATCATGCTGCGGACGTTCAGCATAATTCCCACCGCAGCCAATACGACAATCACGGGCATCGGCGGATAGGTGCCGCCGTTAAACATCCGATACAGAACCTGCCCAGGATTCGTGGTCTGCAGAATGGGGTAGTCGTCGGACCAGTTCAAATCGTAAATCGACAACAGAACCGGAGCGATTATTCCTGTGGCGAGGATCAGAATGCCGAGCACGCGGGCATGTGCGGCATGCAGGTCCGTACCAATCCGTCGCAGGCCGCGTCCGAAGAAGGACGTGAGACCGATATAGAACAGCAAATAACAAGTCATGGCAAAAATCGTGTCGCTGGCACGTATCTGGACGTCGGGAGTCGATGAGGTCAATCGAACCAGCCACATGCCAACCACGCCCATGGCCACAACCGACAGCAGGAAATAAATGAAGCCCCGCCCGCCTCCGGGGTAGAACGGGATCAACAGGAAGCGGAACAAAGTGCTGCGGGGCGCTTCCTGGCGGACTCGTCGCGACAGGCGGTCGTCTTCGGTCGAAGCAAACAGCCCCACCAGCCACAACCAGATTGACAGACAGGTGATCCAGAATAAAACCGTATCGGCCGGCGGCGTGAATCCCGACAAGGCTGTGATCGACAGGTATCCGGGAGCAATCAGGACACTCATCCAGCCCAAGGCCGCCAGCAGCAGTGTCAGGCAGCTCCAGCGAATCCCGGTGCTGCGATTGGCCCCTTCGAACGTCAGGTTGGCCGTCGCAATCTGACGCAGCAGAACAAAAGTCGGGATCAGGAAGCTGAGAATCAGGAGCTGAAACAGCCAGAATGAGGGCTCATCAAAGGGCGGTTCGGTGGTGATGAACACGTTCATCATGGTCAGTAACGACATCAGGATGCTGATCAGTGGAAAGACCAGCACGAACTGCAGGATGCCGAATGCCTGCCGCTGCTTGGTAAACGTGCTGAAGGCGATGGCCAGCATCGACAGCGAGATCGACGTGATGAATGACCAGACCAGCACGAAGATGATCAACGTCAGGCTGATGCCACGTAGTAGATTGGTGAACGCCATGAAAGGCGCGATCGCGGCGTAATACACAATCGCCTGGACCGTGGCCGACCACCATTTTCCCCACACGATCTTGCGTGGCGACAGTGTGGTGATCGTCAGCATTTCGAAAGTGTGGAGGTCTCGTTCTGCCTGGATGGATCGAAAGGCACTCTGCGGCACCACGATAAACACGGCGATCGCCAGAACCATATAGAAGGCGGTGAAGAAGGTTCGGCCGGCTGCGGCATAGGGCAATTCCGGTCCATAGACGTAGAGGACGCCGACCGCCGAAATCAGCCAGCTGGCGATCAGCATCAGGAGAAAGACCGACACGAAGCCGCGGCTCTTCAGTGACTGCCGGATCTCTTTGACGAGGATCGGATTGAGAAAGTCACTGGACCGTTCGATCAGGTCTTTGCGGGGAGTAAACTCTGGCAGCGATTGGGCGGTCGAGGTACTCATCCGGAAGCTGTCCTTCAAGGTGTTACAACTTGAGCAGAATCGCCGAAACTGTCTCCACAGCTTACCCGGTGACACGAATTCCGGCGAGAGCCCCTGCAGATTCGAGTGATTGGGCATTGCCTAAGTCATCGGGACAACTGCTTGTCAGAAAATCGAACTTCAAATATCATCGCCCATTGATGCGTTTTTCTCGCCAGGACCGCGGCCTCCGGGTTGTTGGACCAAGCTTATTGAAGGAGTCTGTGTTATGTGGCAACGGTATGCAGGCGTGTGCGTGGCTGTAGCGATTGTGGTGGGCGCCTCGTTCTCGGGCTCCTCTCAGCTCAGCGCAGTGGAAAAACCGGTGCCGCCGGAGTGGCCGCAATGGCGTGGTCCGAATCGGGATGGTGTCTCGACGGAAAAGGGTTTGCTGACACATTGGGGCACAGGTGGTCCGGCCAAGCTGTGGGAAACCAAGGGCCTGGGTTCGGGGTTCTCCAGCCTTGCCATTCATGATGGACACATCGTGACGATGGGTAGCAATGGCGGGAAGCTGTTTCTGCATGCACGCGCCGTCGAGGATGGCCACGAGCTATGGAGTACCAAGCTGCTGGATAAGGCGGACAATCGTCCCAACTGCACGCCGACGATTGCCGATGGCCTGGTTTATGCCTTGGGCACTTCGGGAGAACTGTTCTGCGTAGATTTGCAGTCGGGCAAAATTGCCTGGCAGAAAAGCTTCCCCAAGGATTTTGGCGGCAAGATGATGTCGGGCTGGGGCTATAGCGAAAGCCCGCTGGTCGACGGAGACCACCTGTTGTGCTCACCGGGGGCTAAAGATGCGGCCATCGTGGCGTTGAACAGGAAGACGGGCGAAGTCATCTGGAAGGCGAAGATGCCCGACATCGGCAGCCAGGGCGGCGACGGAGCCGGATATTCGTCGATCGTGGTGTCCAACGGCGCGGGAATTAAGCAGTACGTGCAGCTGATGGGCCGCGGGGTGATCAGCGTGGCTGCCGATGACGGCCGCTTTCTGTGGGGTTACAACCGCGTTGCGAACGGAACTGCCAACATCCCGACGCCGCTCATTCACGAAGATTATGTCTTCTGCTCTTCTGGATATAACACGGGCAGTGCGCTGTTGAAGTTGAGCAAGGATGGTCCGAAGGGAGTGAAAGTCAACGAAGAGTACTTCCTGCAGGCCAAGACGATGCAGAATCATCATGGCGGAATGATCATGCTCGGTGACTACATCTATTGCGGCAATCAGCACAACCAGGGTTTCCCCCTGTGCCTGGAGTGGAAGACGGGCAAGGTGAAGTGGAGCAAGGGGCGTGGACCGGGGCAGGGATCGGCGGCGATCGTTTATGCTGACGGCCATTTGTATTTCCGCTATGAGAGCGGCGCAGTGGCCCTGATCGCCGCAACGCCGGACGGTTATGAGGAACACGGCGTGTTCGAACCGCCCCACGGCGGCGATCCGAGTTGGGCGCATCCCGTTGTGACCGGAGGCAAGTTGTACCTGCGCGAACAGGATAACCTCTACGTTTACAACATTTCGGCGACTGAAGTCGCGAGTCGGTAGATGCTGGGCGGCTAGTGTTGTGTCAGGGGAGATTTGTAGGGTGCCACTGGCTCTGCCAGTGCTGGACTGGACGCCGATTGCACAAGAGGCACTGGCAGAGCCTATGGAAGCCTACGCCGTTAACGATAGCGAAACGGCTAGCAATCCAGAGACTACGTGCACCTCGCCCCCACCGACCCCGCGTCGGTGGAGCGGTGACTGGATGCTAGAACGAGATCGTTTCCGAAAGTATCTCAGCCCTAACGTCCGAATTACCGCCTCTCCCGCCGCCGGCTAACTCTGTGATACACGAAGTGCTAAGTGCAGGCGGCGGGAGAGGCGGTAATTCGGACCACACGCTGAGTTCTGAAATCAACGAATCATGTCTAGCATCCAGTCACCGCTCCACTGACACAGGGTCAGTGGGGGCGTCTTTGAACTCTGTGCCACATCCTGAAGGAAGGTTAACGGCGTAGAGTGGCACCCTGTCCAACCTTTGGATTGAGATGCACTCACTGGAGTGCGCTCAGCAAGCCGTCTGCCGCGCAATAGGTCTGACTCAAATCTCTAACATCCGCAGTGTGGTCGAGGGACACACTTCCTCGACCCACCGCCGCGATCTCTGACGGCTCGCTCAACCGCCGATCACGACGTCTTTCACGACTGGCGGATTGTTGTTGCCTTCCGCATCGAACATCTGAATGGCGATCTGGCGTGTGTCTCCGTTTGAGGCACGGGTCTTGAGTCCGAGGTGGTTGACTAGGCGCTGGGCCAGTGCCGCGTCGGTGCTCGAGGTGAACCTGATTTCCAGGGGGGCTCCATCGCGGCCGCCGGTAGCGGTGCCGATCACAGTCTTGCCGAGCTTCAACTGGCCGTGGCTGGCTTTCAACCGGGTGGTCCCCTTGCCTGACGGAATCAATCGCAGGCGATCTGGCGACTGAATTGTTTCCGGCGTAATGGTCACGATGATTCGATTGCCGTTAAAGTCGGTAGAATCTTCGTCGGTGACGCTGGCCGTGGGATCGATCGGTCCACCCTTCCCATTCTTCACCGTCGACGGGCCCGCGGTCAGGTTGACGACGGGCGGATCCTCGACATCGGCCACATGAATCGTGAAGACATCATCCAGGCTCAACCCGCCGGCATCGATCGTCCGCACGCGGATCGAGTAGGTGTCCTGGGCTTCAAAATTGAGGGGGCTGACTGCTCGCAAGCGATCACCCACGATCACAAAGGCGGCGTTGCCGGTCGCGCCGCTGCCCGAGACCAGCGAATAAGTGAAGGCCTCTGCGGCATCTGGATCCGTGGATCCGAATGTGCCGATATCCGAGCTAGCAGGCTGGTTTTCGTTGATCGTGGTGTTCGAGAGGAACAGTTCCGTCGGCGCCTCGTTCACGTTGGTGATCGTGATCGGAATGATGCGTTCGGTCGTCAGATTGCCGGCGTCAGTGCTGCGAACACGGATCGAGTAGCTCGACTTCGTTTCGAAATCGAAACTTGCTGAAGTAAAGATTTGCGAGCCGACGATGTTGAAGCTGCTGTTGTCGACCCCACCAGCCCCCAGCACCAGGCTGTAGGTGAAGGTGTCGCCTGCATCCTGATCGGTCGTGGTCAGCGAACCGACCAGAGAAGCCGCCGGCAGATTTTCCGCAACGGATGCCGGCGTTGCCGTAATGTCCGTGGGCGCTTCATTGACGTTCGTCACGGAGATCGTCACGGACTTCTCCGTCGACAAGCCACCGGCATCAGTGCTTCGGACGCGGATGGAGTAGCTCGACTTGGTTTCGAAATCAAAGCTGGCAGCGGTTACCAACTGACCGGCGACGATGTCGAAGCTGCCGTTGTTCACACTGCCTGCTCCAGAGACCAGCGTGTAAGTGAAGCTGTCGCCCACATCCGGATCGGTCGTATTGAAGTTCCCGACGAGCGATCCGATCGCCCGGTTCTCGGCAATCGAGCTGCTGCTCAATCCAATGTCCGTTGGCGTTTCGTTCGCGTTGGTCACGGCGATCGTCACAGCCTTCTCAACGGACAACCCGCCCGAATCGGTACTGCGGAGACGAACGGAATACGTCGGTTGAGCCTCGAAGTCGAGAACGGTGGCTGCACGAAGCTGCCCGTTGACGATCGTAAAGCTGCCGTTGTTGGTGCTGCCTGCACCTGAGACGAGCGCGTAGTTAAAGGTGTCTCCGGTATCTGGATCATTGGTCACCAGGTTTCCGACGGTGGTGCCGACCGGCTGATTTTCCGTGATTGTCGACGGTGAAACCGAGATGTCGACGGGGGCTTCGTTCACATTCGTGACATTGACCGTGAAGACCGAGATCACGAACAGCCCGCCGGCATCCTTCGATCTGACGCGGATCGAATAGGTCGAGCCGGCTTCGAAATCAAAGCCTGTCGCTGTCTGCAACTGATCGCCGACAATGGTGAATTTGTCGTTGTCGGCGGAGCCTGATCCCAATACGAGCGAATAGGTGAAGGTGTCGTTGTTATCGATATCAATGGTGCTGAAGGAGCCGACCGCAGTGCTGGCCGGCAGGTTTTCGGCGATCGTATTTGACGAGAGGCTGAACGACACGGGCGGCTCATTGACGTTGGTAATACCGATCGTCAGTACCTTCTCGAAGCTCAGTCCACCGACGTCTGTCGTCTTCACGCGAATCGTGTAACTGTTCTGAGCTTCGAAGTTGAAACTCTGCTGAGTCTGGATCTGACCATTGACGATTACGAAGCGCGAGTTGTCGTCGCTGCCCGGCCCGCTGACGAGCTGGTACGTGAACGACTCGGCGAAGTCCTGATCCGCCGTGATCAGATTGCCGACGATGGCACCGCCCGGCAGGTTTTCGTCGACGGTGGATTTGGACAGCGAAATGTTCGTCGGTTGCTCGTTGATGTTCTGAACGTTGACCGTGAAGACCTTGTCGACACTCAAGCCGCCCTGGTCTGTGGAGCGAACGCGGACGGAGTAGACTGACTTGGCTTCGAAGTTGAAGCTGGTCGCAGTCACCAGTTGCCCGCCCACGATCGCGAAACTGGCGTTGTCTTCGCCACCGGACAGCCCGAGGGGAAGTGAATAGGTGAAGGTCGCGGCCGTGTCGCCGGCGTCCTGGTCAGTCGTGCTGAGCTGGCCAATCAGCGTTCCAACGGGTTGATTTTCGACGACGGAATTGCCCGTGAGCCCGATGTCTGTCGGTGTGTCGTTTACATCCACGACTGAGATGATCAGGTTCTTCTCGATGCTCAGGCCGCCATTATCCGTCGTGCGGACGCGGATCGAATAGCTTGGCTTAGCTTCGAAGTCGAAACTCGACGTCGCCACCAGATTGCCAGCGGTAATTGTGAATTTGTTGTTGTCGACACTGCCTGGTCCAGAGACCAGGGCGTATGTAAATGTCTGGCCAAAATCCTGATCGGTCGTAATGAAAGCCCCGACCGTGCTGTTGGCGGGCAGGTTCTCGGCGATCGACGAAGATGACAGGTTGATGTCCGACGGCTGCTCGTTGACGTTCGTGACGGTGATCGCCAGCAACTGCGAAATCGACAATGCCGGATTACCTGAATCGGTGATGGTTACGGTGACGTTGTAGATGTTGTTACTGCCGGAGTCGGTGGGAGCTTCAAAATTCGGACTGACCGCAAACGTGATCTGGCCCGTCGTACTATTGATGTTGAAGGCGCCGGCATCCGGGCCGGTCAGGGCGTAGTTCAACGTCTGGGCGGGTTGGTCGGCGTCGGTGGCATTGACGTCCAGGACGACGGTTGTGGTCTGAGTGTTTTCCGGGACGGACGCGGTCGTCGGCGAGCTGGCGATCGGGAGATTGTCATTGACCGGTGTCACGTTGATGACAAGCGGACGCGACGTGGATTGAGTCGGACTGCCGTTATCCGTAATCGTGACGGTTACGTCGTAGATGTTATCCGCACCGGCATCGGCAGGGTTCTCGTAGTCAGGGCTGGTCGCAAATCGAATCTCGCCCGTGACGGTGTCGAAGCTGAACTTGGCGACATCGGGACCCGACAGGCTGTAGCTCAAGGATTGAGCTGGCGAGTCAGCATCCGTCGCGTTGACATCCAGGATGACGTTCGTGAACGGCGTGTTTTCCGGCACGTTGACGGTCGAGGGACTGGTCATCACCGGCGCGTTGTCGTTCACTGCCGTGACGGTGATGGTCAGATTCTGCTGGTTCGAAAGGGCGGGAGCATCATTGTCCGACACGGTGACCGTGACGTTATAGGTGTTGTCGAGATCTTGATCGACGGGCGATTCGAAGTCGGGAGGATTGTTAAAGGTGATCTCGCCAGTCGCTGGATTGATGCTCAGCAGGCCAGAGTCCGGGCCGGACAGAGTGTAAACCAAACTGGCCGTGGGCTTGTCGAGATCTGTCGCATTGACGTCGAGCACCACGGTAGCCGTGTTCTCCGGAATGATTGCCGTGGCGCTGGAATTAATCTGCGGCGCGAATTCATTCACCGGCGTGACGGTGATCGTCAGGGCTTGAGTGGCTACCTGCGGTGGTACGGTGTCGGCTGAAGCATTGACTGTCACGTGATAGATGTTGTCCAAGTCCTGGTCGGCTGGATTTTCATAATCCGGGACAGCCTTGAAGGTGATGACGCCCGTACTGCTGTCGATGTCGAACGCGCCGGCATCGGGACCAGTCAGGCTGTAGGTCACCGTCAGTCCCACCACGTTTGCGGGATCGACATTTACATCCACCAGCACCGTCGAAATGGGGGTGTTTTCCGGGAACGATGCGGATGCGGCGCTGGTGATCAGCGGCACGTCATCATCTATGATGTTCACCGTCGCGACCAGTTTGGCCGGCAAGGGATCGAGAATAATCGCCGGGTCATGTGCACCCAATCCGGTCAGCGTGACCGTCACTGTTTCCAGACCTTCGAGTTCCAGGTCGTTGAGCACCGTGACGTCAATATCCGCCGTCAATTGGCCGGCAGGGATGATGACTGTGCCGAACAGAGGGAGATAGTCCTTACCGGCTCCAGGCAGAGCGGTACCGCCGATCGAGTAATTGATCACAGTGTCGGTTGGACTGGTGGCTGACTGAGTCACACGGAATCGACCGTTGGTGGGGGAAGTCCCCTCAGCACCGTCGAGGATCGCGGCGATTGACACACTTTCCACATCGGTGATGCTGACTGTCGCCGTCAGATTGGCCGGCGTTAGATTCAACGAGACGGCTGGATTACCGGTCGTGATCCCGGTCAAAGTCACAATGACGGTTTCGGCCGGTTCAATGAAGGCGTCGTTTAGGACAGTCACGTCGATCGTCGCGGTCGTCTGCCCGGCGGGAATTGTCACTGTTCCGGACAGAGTCACATAATCATTCCCGGCACCCGGCTGGGCGGTGCCGGTGACGATGTAGGCGATCACCGTGTCGGACGGACTGATGGCCGTCTGAGTCACCTGGAACTGGCCGTTCGTCGGAGTTTCGGACTCAACGCCATCTGCCGTCTTGATGATCGAGACGATGGCCGTCTCCGCGTCGGCGATGTCGACGGTGGCAGTGATGTTGGCGGGGGTGCCATTCAGGGTGATTTTGGGATCGTGTGCGCCGAGGCTGGTCAGGCCTACGATGACGGTTTCCTGTCCTTCGATGATATTGTCATCGAGCACATTGACGGCGAGGTCGACAAACGTCTGTCCGGCGGGAATGGTGACGGTCCCGGTGAGCGGCACATAATCCTTCGCGGCGCCCGGTGTTGCCGTGCCACCGACCGAGTAATTCACCACCGTGTCCGTGGCACTGGCCTTCGACGTGGTGATGCGGAATGCTCCGTTGGTCGGAACTACGGCTTCAATCCCGTCGACCAGCTTGGCGATGGAAATCGTGGCCGTGTCGTCGTCGGTGATATTGGCGGTCGCTGTCAGCGTGGCAGGGGCGACGTTCAGCGTGATGTCGCTGTCGTGAGCCCCAAAGCCTGTCAGAGTGAGTGTGACGTTTTCGAGTCCTTCGACGATCGCATCATTCAGGACCGTGATATCGATATTGGCATTGGTTAGCCCGGCGGGAATAGTGACCGAGCCCGTTAAGGCGGTGTAGTCAAACCCGGCACCCGGTGTGGCCGATCCACCAATCGAATAGTTGATGACCGTAGGGGTCGAGCTGATGGCGGTCTGAGTGACCCGGAATTGTCCGTTGGTGGGAGTATTGGTCTCGGCGCCGTCCAGGATTTTGGAGATGGAAACGGTGGCCGTGTCGCTGTCCGTGATATTTGCCGTGGCCGTGCGGTTGGCGGCATTGGAATCCAGGGTGAGGCGCGCGTCATGGGCACCGAACCCGCTGAGCGTCAGGATCACGGTCTCGGTATTTTCCACGATCGCATCGTTCAGCACCGAGACGACGACGTCGGTCGAGAACTGGCCCGCCGCGATGGTGGCCGTACCCGACAGGGTGTTGTAGTCATTCCCGGGCCCGGGAGTAGCGCTGCCCGTGATGGTGTAGTTGACGATAGTCGCCGAAGGACTGAGGGCGGTTTGTGTGATGCGGAACCGGGCGTTCGTGGGAACACCCGCTTCGACTCCGTCGGTGATCTTCGAAATTGAGACGGTTTCGTTATCGATGATGTATACCGCGGCGCGAGGAGCCACGACGAAGTTAGTGAATCGCGTATTCGCCGATCCAGCGATTCCATCTGTCGTATGCATGCGGAAAGCAAATGTGTCTCCGGCACGCACATGGACCTCTGAATTTCCTACCTGATTGTCGGCTCCGGCGGTGTTGAATCCTGGCACGATCTGAGCGACGCCGTTAATAACGATTTCCGGATAATCAAACTGGGCACCATCTATCGTGTCGTAGAACCAGGTGAACTGCACCAGGCCGTCAAAAAACATGGGGTGTGAAAAATCCGTGTCTCCAAACGTGTTGGAGTTCCCCGAGGTCAAAGTTATAGAAGCTGGCGCGCTCGTGAGATTGACGCTTCCGCCGGCATTGTCTGAAAACGTCCAGGTTGACGCATCGAAACTGCCCACGAAAGTGAAGTTGGAGGGGGGAATGGTCAGCGATGGGTCGCCACTGACAAGCTCCAGCGACACGTAAACTGTTTCGGTGTTTTCGAGAGTTGTGTCATTCAGAACATTGATATCAACATCAACGAACGTCTGGCCGGCGGGGATGGTCACCGTTCCTGGCAAGGCGGTGTAGTCAATTCCAGCGGTCGCCGTGGCCACCACCGTGTAGGTAATCACGGTGTCGACAGCAGTGATGACCGGTTGCGAGAAGCGAATCCTGCCGTTGGTTGACACTGTTGATTCGATGCCGTCGTTCAGCGGAATCACGGACAATGGCAGACCATCATCATCCATGATTGTCGCATCAATGGTATTGTTGGTCCCAACTGTGTAACCGGGACCTGTCACCAGTGTGACCAGGACATTTTCGCTGGATTCGAACGTAAAGTCATCAGTCGGGTCGACCGTGACGATCACCGTATCAATACCTGCCGCGAAGTTGACAGTCGCTTTACCACCAGTTCCCAGGGTGACTCCGGAAATTGCATAGTCCAGTCCCTGCAAGGCCGTGCCTGCGATCGTAATGTTTGCATTCAGCGGAGCATCAATGGCGCCGGTACGGGTGAACGTGTAGACGATATTCGTCAAACCTGATTCCAGGACCGTCGTAGGAGTGGCCGTCACGTTTATGAGATTTGCCCCAGACTCCTTCAGGAAGAACGGGGAAATCAAGCCGGTCGTGTTGATGGGCCCGACGTTGATGTTGCCCGTGGCCGGAAAGACACCGTAGACCGTGTCGCCCTCGGCCTGCAGGAATTGATAATCGCCCAGGAGGCGGTTCGAACTGAACCCCGGATCGCCCGGATTTCCCGGCTTCAAGTAGCTGTATTCCAGGCGATCGAAGAACGTTTGAGCAAAGTCGGTCGACGAAGCGAGATGCACCTGGAACGTTCCGCCCGCGGCCAGCGGATCTCCGCCAGGTCCGACGTAACTCTGATACTGCACAAACACGGTCCCGTTGTCGGTTACGGCCACCGTGGGCAAAACGGCCCGCTGACCCGGAACCGAAAATGCGATTGGGGCTGACGCGCTGACCAGCGTATTTCCGGACGGATGATATTCCTGAATGTACAGCCGATCGAGGCCCGTTGGGTCCTGCTTGCCGTACACGACGTAAATATGGTCGCCGGCTGGTGAGACCGCGATCGCAGTCGTATTGCCGCGCAGCTCGTTGATCTTTCCGAACCAAGTCGCGCCGGTGCCATCAATCTGGTGCGAGGTGCCGGTATCGATCAGGATACCACCCGGACTGGCAGTGTCGTTGGTGTGGTCCCAGGCGTTGCCACTCGTTCCCACGTGGTAGGTGTTCAATCGCCAGGTCACGGTTTGCACGCCCTGCGACGGACTGCCGGTTCCCATGCCGACGATCGAGTAGGCGTTACCAGCGTCATCTGTCGTGATGCGGACGCCCGGGTTTGTAAAGCTGTTGCTGGGGCGACCCGCATTGCCCATCGTGATCGGCAGGTCGGCACTTGCAGGGAAGGTCACGCCGTTATCATCAGACCGGGCCACCCGCACGAATCCTGAGCTGGTGAAGTCGTCATAGGCGATGTAAACATGCCCGTTGTCGAGGGCCATGTAGGGTTGGTCAACGCCGTTTGTTCCGAACGAGTTGACGAAACTGCTGGTCCAGGTGGCCGACAAGTCGACGTCGGGGGTACTGGTCACGCCATGGTAAATGTTCAGATTTCCGCTCGACACAGCCAGCACGGTAATGTGCAGGTTTCCGTTGTCGTCGTAGGCCACCGTCTGGTCGGCGGGAATACTCACACCGTTGGCTGGGGATTCGAACGGGAAGGTCATCTTCCAGTTGGCTCCGCCGTCGGTCGAATACCAGACTGACATGCCGTTGCCTGTCGAACTGGTGCCGTAGCCGAATCCCGTAATCACCATCTTGTTCGGATCGGTCGGGTTGACGGCGATGAAGGGTTCGTTGCCCCAGTTCTTGTATCCCGTCTGGTTGCCAATGAGGGGCGTAAACTGAGCGGCCGTCATGTGCCCGATGACGTCAGTGACCGCCAGCAGGGTCCGGTCCTCTAACTGCTCGACGTCGATGACTGAGTGGCCCCAACCCAGACTCCCCACCTGACTGCGAACGACGGTGCGCCGACGCGCGGTTCGTCCCGCAACTCGCGACAGATTCCGGCGACTGGTCGGCGCGATGCCAGTGCGAGCGATGATCTGGTGCAGCCAGTGGAGTAATTGCACGGTGTGGATTCCTGATATCAGACCTGAGAATGTCGAACCACAAAAAAAAGCCCCACGATCCGGTAGGAGTTCGAATGACTCAGTCGGACAATGGGACAAAAATCAGGTAATTCGTGATTGTGATCTGGTAGTTTCGTGCTCGACCCGCAACGGACTTCGCAGCACCGCAGGAAGCTGGATGTCTGTCGCAAGGTAAGCCGGAAGTGACCAGGTTATGCAACTACAGTTATGATCGGGCTACCTCCTCAGTTTGCTTATCACCCCAGCGATGTGTCGGTAGCCCGTCCGAACTCGCTCATCAATGAGATTGTGAGACCCATGACCGGGTCATTTGAACACAATCTTCCAAACTGCCACAATCAAAGTCGACGCGTGCACCATTGTCAACAAGAGTCAACCGGAGTTGAAGTCTGAACAGCACTTGAATCGCGGCGGGATCAAAACTTGTCAGGGAGCCTTGGATTGCCGAATGATTCCAGTTGGATACATACTTCGAGATAATGGCCTCCGGTGTTGCCGTACGGGAACCTGCAGGGAGAATCGCTCGTGATCTTGCGCGCGTGCGCAAGTTGGCGAACGGGTCTCCATGCCGCGGTTGTGATAATCACTTCGCCGTTCGATCCGGTTTCTTAGAGCCTGTGTCGAATCTGTTCGGGGAGCGGGATGCGTGTCAGCGATGTTCGGCTCATCTAATATGCCGAGACGCTGGGACAGACTTAAAGAGATGGAGCCGCAGATGAAATTGTCAGGAAAACTCGCATTGGTGACGGGGGCGGCCGGCGGTATCGGCCGCGGTTGTGTACTCGAGCTGGCGCGAGCTGGAGCGGACGTGGCGATCAACGATCGCGAGGTCTCGCCGGAGTTGCTGAGTCTGCAAACGGAGATCGAAGGCTTGGGACGACACGCGGTACTGGCCGCGGGCGATGCCTTCGAGCGGGCCTCGTGCGAAGAGATCGTGCGCCGGGCGGTTGCCGGACTGGGAGGTTTGCACATTCTGGTTAGCAATCCCGCCTATTCCCGGCGCGGCAGTTTTCTCAGTTACGATCCGGATACCTTCGAGAAGGTGCTGCAGGGGACGTTGACGGGCGGGTTTCATGTCAGCCAGTTCGTGGCGCGGTACCTGGTCGAACAACAACAGGGTGGCAAGATCGTGTTTATCTCCAGCGTGCATTCCCGCATTCCGTATGCGGGCAGCGTGGCGTACAACGCGGCGAAAAGCGGGCTGAATCACATGGCGAATACGATCGCCGCCGAATTGATCCAGCATCGGATCAACGTCAATGTGATCGAACCCGGCTGGATCGATACGCCGGGCGAGCATGTGGCGTTTGGCGATGACGCGATCCAACAGGCTGGACCGACATTGCCGTGGGGGCGTCTCGGTACGCCCGAAGACATTGGCCGGGCCGCGACGTTTCTGTGTTCGGCGGATGCTGACTACATCACCGGTGCATCGCTGCTGGTGGACGGTGGCTTTGCACTGCGTGCCGCCCTGCCCTTGATCCCGCCGAAGTCGTGAGGGTGAGGGCGTGAGGGCTCAGGTCAGTAGCAGATCGCGGGCGCGGGTTACCTTGGCGATGGCTTCCTGCTGCGTGGCGGCCATTGCGGTCAGGTGGCCCATCTTGCGGCCGGGACGCGCTTCCAGCTTGCCGTAGAGATGCAGCTTCACTTCCGGAATGGACAGGGCTTTCGACCAGTTCGGAGTGCGCGGCGACCACAGATCGCCCAGCAGATTGGCCATCGCGACTGGACGCAGGACTTCGGTTGATCCCAGCGGCAAGCCACAGATGGCCCGCAATTGTTGTTCGAACTGGCTGGTGACGCAGGCATCGAATGTCAGGTGTCCCGAGTTGTGCGGGCGCGGGGCGAGTTCATTGATGATGAGCTGCTGGTCGTGTGTCAGGAAGAACTCTACGCACAGCACGCCTACTACATCGAGTTTTTCCAGGACTGCGCGGGCGAGTTCGACCGCCTGGCGTTCTACTGCAGCGGGAACTTCCGCAGGTGCGACCGAGACATCCAGGATGTGATTGCGGTGGCGGTTGTCGATGACTCCGTAATGGACGAACGACCCATCGACTCCGCGGGCAGCGACGACAGAGACTTCGCGCTCGAACTGGATGAAGCCTTCCAGCACTCCTTCGCCGGTGTTAAGGTTCTGCCAGGCGGCGGCCGCTTGTGATACATCAGTGATCTTGGCCTGACCCTTGCCATCGTAACCCCAACCGGCCGTCTTCAGAACCGAGGGGCAGCCCACTTCGCCAAGGGCTGCCGTTAGATCGGCCAAGGAACGGACTGTGCGGAATGGAGCGACGGGAAAACCTGATTGCTGCAGAAAGGTTTTCTCACGCAGCCGATGTTGTGTCGTGTGTAAGACTTCTCCGCGTGGACGGACAATCGTTCTTTCGGCGGCGGCGGCGGTGGTTGCGGCGGGGACGTTTTCGAACTCGAACGTCACGACCTTGACCTTGCTGGCGAACTCGCGAACTCGGTCGAGGTCGTCGTAGGCGGCTGTGACTTCGACATCGGCGACCTGGCCGGTGGGAGTGTCATCGTCGGGAGAATAGGTGTGGACACGATAGCCCATTTTCCGTGCGGCAATGGCGAACATGCGCCCCAATTGCCCACTGCCCAATACGCCGATAGTTTCCCCCGGCTCGATCGTCTGCGACATGCCACGCCTTGCTTTGAAAAGTACTCATTCAGAGAGGGCCCATCATACCGCGTTGCCATCAGAATGCAGAGGCTGTCTCGCGGTGTTTCCTGACAAAATCCGTTGAAATCACTGCTTTGGCCGCAGGTCGTAGCAGGCGGCTTCGTCCCCGTTTCGAATCAGCAGCAAGCCCTGCCAGAGGGCTGGCGAGTTCCAGGTACGGCCTTCGATCGCCTGGAACTTGGCTGTTTCGGTGAATGCTTCGGGAGTTGCCTTCACCAGGGTGAGCTCTCCTGATTCAGTCAGGCAGACCAGCCAGTCATCGACCAGAATCGTCTGACCGAAGCCATACCGTCCGCCGCGCCACTTCAGCTTGTTGTTCACCCAGTCAAAGCAGACCAGAATGCCTTCATCCAAGCCGTAGATGTAGTCGCCGTGAACGACGCCACTGTTGAACTTCAACTTCAGCCGCTTTGATTCCCACTGAGTGGTGACCGTCCATTGGTCGCCCTCATGTTTGACCTGCAGCATCGCGCTGCCCACACCGTACCCATTGCTGATGAGGACTCGGTCGGGAGGAAAGACGAATGGCTGCGACGCATTCACTTTGGGCGAATTTGACCAGGGGAACTTCCAGAGCTGTTTCCCATCTTGGGCGTCGTGTCCGGCAATGCCGATCCCGTCACACAACAAAATCTGCCGCACGCCATCGACCTCGTTGAGTTGCAGCGCGCAATAACTGGCGACATCGGTCCCGGCGTTCCAGACAGGCTTACCAGTTAATCGGTCGAAAGCCATCAGCCCCTGCTGATTCGGTCCACCTGGATTGATGACGACAACATCGTCATACACGAGTGGCGATCCAGACATACCCCACGGGATGTTAGGAATTGCGTTCTCGATAAGTACGTCATGCGACCAGATCTTCTGGCCCGTTCGCGCCTCCAGGCAATTCAGGACACCGGTGGCGCCGAGTGTGTAGATGCGTCCGTCATAGACGGTGGGCGTTGCTCGCGGACCGTCTCCTCCCAGTGCTTCCGAGAAGCGAGCCACGTCGTTGTGAATCCAGCGTTGCTCGCCGGTTTTCGCGTCGTAACAGACGACGACTTCCTGGGTGTCTCGCTGTTCCTGCGTGAAAGCCAGGCCATCGACGATGACGAACGAGGCCCAGCCCAGGCCGACCGGATGTCGCCAGAGGGCTTGAGGTGGATTGGTTTCCCAGTCGGTGCGAATCTGGTCATTGCGCGCGATGCCGTCGCGCAGGCGACCGCGATACTCGGGCCAGTCGCCTTCTTTCACGACCAGTCGCTCGGGCTCTTTCGATTCTGCAGAAGTTGCTGGAGCGTCAGGCACGGACGTCTGTTTGGCGAGGTAAGCTGCTGCAACGGCCTGCCGATTCGGAGACCATCGCCATGCCAGCATCGGCGTGACCTCACCCGTCACGCCATCAATCCGTACGAGGCAACCCGCGATGATCCCGCAGGCTGCCAAAATCCCCCAACCCAGGAACCGCGTCCGCCACCGCACTCGCGAGAAGAACGTCCACCATAACCCTAGCGCCAGGATCATCGGCAGCACGGTTAAATAGGTGGCGATGGTCTGGACTGTGGTGTCTGGCTCCATTCCGAACCAGATCCACGCTAACCGAGCCCCGCCAATCGCGAGGATGACGATGGCTGGCCAGAGGCGTGGTTTGGTTGACGCCTGCGGAGGGTGCGGAGTCGTTGAAGGTTCAGCCGGGGCTGCTGCTGGGACGTCTGCCATGAGTTGAATACCGCCGTGTTTGACAAGGTTGCGCCGAGGTGCGGCGATTATAGGTTCTCACGGATCGTAACCCAATCCGCGTATGTTTATGAGTTGGTGCTTGGGCATCGAAGGATGCGAGTCATTGCAAACCACGCGGTATTGGACGGGCCTGGAGACCCGTCCTACGTTTCAGAACAGCCAGTACTCGAAGAATCGGTCTGCCCAGTCATTTCGGCGCGCGAGTGCGAAGCGGAGCAGCTCGGCCAGGAAGTCGTCGGCGTTTGATTTCAGTGTTGCGAAGTGCGGGTTGGATTCTCTTGCTAATGGCGAATCTGGTTCTACGGTTTCTGCCAGACTTTGTCTGAATCCCGGTTCAGATAAGGCGGCCACGAAAGTGTTGAGTCGATTGGCGAGGATTTCGACTTGGGGATCGTTGTAGGCTGCATAGCATGCGGCCAGTCTTTCGAGCGGCGTCCATGTCAGACGATCGGCCAGCCAGGCCGGCTTGTCGGTGGTGATTCGGCTGGCCTCGCCCAGGAGAAACAGCAGGCCGGCGTACATCAACAGGCGACTGTGGCGGGCCTTGAGATTGCGGAGGCGCCAGCGGCGGTCGTCGAATAGCTCGGCAAACATGTAGGTCTGGCAGAGTGATTTGAAATAGCGGACCAGGTCGTTGAGCAGGTAGCTCCATTGCTTGGTGGAATCGAGAGCCACGTAGCGGGCGGCGTAGCGGTCGACGATGGCCCGCGAAAGGTCTCGGAAGGAGGCTTCGCCCCAGACTGGTTGCAGCTCCAGCAGGAAGAGGATTCGTGAGCCGAAAGCACGCTGGTCCTCTGATACCAAGCCGATCGTGCTCGGTTCGAGCAATTGTTGGCGTGAGACCGGGCCGGCGTAGATGCCCTCGGTTTCGGGGGGCTCGAGGTTCAGTCCTGCCAGTGATTTCCAGACAGAGCGAAACGCGTTGAGGCCTGCTGGAGATTGGGGATCAATGTCGGCTTGCAGGACGACCACCAGATCGCAATCTGATTGAACCGTCGCTTCCATGCGCGCCAGCGATCCGGCGACTCCTACCGTGACGATTTCGGACGGCAATTTCGCGGCAGTCAGGGACTCGGCGATTTGCGCGAGACGTTGTCTCGAGAACTGCCAGGCATTGCTGAGGGCTTCCGTCGTGGTAAACGGGAAGGTCGGGACTGACCATTCTCGTCGCCAGGCGAAGTCGGTTGGGGGGCTGATCCCAGTGGGCACAGATCGGTTCCTATTGGTGGCAAGCTGGATGGCGGCAGTTCGGGCTCGGGTTATAGCAGACTCCGAGTACCTCACGGAACGAATGAAACGGGTTGGGGCGAATACACCGATCGAGCCTTGCAAGTAACTCAGAGCTCGACGGTAGTTAGTCAAATTGAATGCAGTTGCAGGCGTGGTGTGTTCAATGTGATGTCGATTTTGATTGTTCGCCGCGAACTACTGGTTGCGTCAATTTGACCTTAAGTTTATTTGTAGTAATGGGTTAATGGTGTTATTTCGGGGTGAGAGAAAAATCTGATCGCGATTGGCACTTTCAGTGCCTGATTGTGAGTTGTAGATCGCCTGCTGTTTCTGTGATGGGCGTTTTCCCCAAAGCAGACGCCTCATGCTTCTGGTCGTCTGGGCCGTGACTGCCGGAGCGAACCGCGGATCAGCAGTGCGAGATTGCTCCAAAAAGACCCGACCGAGACCGGTCGGACACCCACGCACCCCCACGACGGTGAAGGATTTATCATGGCCCTGTCTGAACTTCATTTTTGCGGTTGGCGGCCAGTCGTCTCTCGAACACTCCTCGGAGGCATCGTCCTCTGTACGACTTTGGCGGCGGCTTATGCCGACGACAAAGGACATAAGGGAAAGGGCTCGGCGGCACCTGTTGTCCCCGAGCGAGTTGCTCGAGTCGAGCGTCAACCGGCAAAGCCCACAATGACGCAGCCCACGACGACGCAATCGTCGCCGACTCGTTCGCAGCCACCAATGCTGTCGACGCCCGCTCACAAGTTCCAACCGCAATTCAATCGCGGACCGCAACGAGTCAACTTGCCGCCGGCATCCCAAGCCAATTCCATCGCGTTCCTGCAAAAGGAAACGACCGACAAGAAGAAAGAGTCGGGCAAACCGCCGAAGCCGCCCAAAGTTGAGCAACCGAAGCCGGTCAAGCCGATGCCCGAAAAGCCGGTTCATCAGAAGCCGGTGGTTGAGAAACCGGTGGTCGTCAAGCCAATGCCCGTCACTCCCATGCCGGAGAAACCGATTACGGTGAAGCCGAAGGTCGAGATGCCGAAGAATCCTAACGGGAATCAGAATCCTTCTCCCAAGGCGGACCGCAATCCGAATCGGGGGGCCGGCAAGGGCGAAGTCAAAATCGATGAGCCGATCCGGGTGAAGAAGCCAGTGGAAAAACCGCTCGTCGAGGGGCTGCCTGGCGTCAATCCTCCGAACACGAAGGTTCACATCAAGAAGCCGGATGAAGCCGGCAAGCCAATGCTGGATGTCTCGAATGACAGCAAGGTCAAGCTGCGGACGCCGCGTCCGGATATCAAAGTTGCGAATCCCGGTCATAAGGAAGAAGGATCTGGCGCGGGAGTCAAACTCGATAGGGACCTCAACAAAAATGGAGACAAGCCGCCGCGTATCAAGGATGGTGGCACGCTGACTCGGGATCAACACGAGAAGATTAAGCTCGATTTGGATAAGTCTCATCGGGACCTGGTCAGCAAGGGCAAGGTCGCGCTGCCGCAGAATATCAAGGTCAAGCTGCCGAACGAGGTCAAACTCGCTGGGCGTGAGAGACTGCAGACACTGCCGCGGGAAGCGTTGAAAGTGCCGGTACCGAAGAACGGGAAGCTCGATCCGGTGGTTGCCTCGAAGTTGAAGCTGCGTCCCGCGAACGAAGTGTTGAACGCTCGGATGAAGAACGGCGATTTCCAACATCTGGCGAATATGAAATATGGCAAGACGTACCAGCTCAACAAGCAGTTCCAGTTTCATCAACACGGTGACATTGGCCGTCGGATGAATTTGCTGGCGGGACTGCATGCCCGGGGTGGTTGGCGGCATCGGTTCTTCGGTCCGATCAGTCCGATTTACTCGTCGCACTGCATGCCCATGTGGTACGCCGGTCCTTCGTTCTGCTCGCCGTATATCTGGTATCCGACGTGGTCTCCGTGGGTGGACTGGTGCTGGTGGGATACGTGTGCGCCGATTTATGACCCGCGGCCCATCATCTGTCATCCGATCGTCTATGACCCCTGCAGCCCCTGGGTGTACTGGAATCTGCCGACGTGGACTCCGCTGCCCTACGTGACTTGTGGTACGTGGGTTGACGTGCAACCGGTGGTGATCAGTTCGGGAATGGATGTGCAACTGCTGGCGACGCGGTTTGTGGATCCTGGCCACCCAGGCCAAGAGTTGGGACCCCGGTTCCGAGTCTGGGTTCGTAACAACACTCCAGTCGATATCAACCAACCGTTCAACGTCATGCTGATTGCTTCGAATGATGCAAATGCGTTTGCCGGGCTTCCGGAAGCTGGTATTCGAGTCCAGGGAATGCGGGCTGGTGAAACGCAGGCGGTTCGATTGCCGTATGCCGCTAACACGATGGGCCGGGACTCGGCCAATCGACCGATCCCGTTCACGTACGTGACAGCCTTGGTCGATAGTCACAACGAACTGCCCGAAGCGTTTGAGAACAACAACGGAGCCAGCCTGATTCGGGGCGATATCCTGCCGGTTGATCCTGCAGCGTTCGCTGCCGAACCCGGGTCGGCTCAGCCGAATGGTGTGATCCATGTGGCCGGTGAAGGTCTGGGGCCGGAACCCGGCCAGGCACTGGTGGTGATTGGAGATCAGGAGTTCCAAGCTGAGATCCTGGGTTGGTTTGACCTGGGTGTGCAAGTTCGGATGCCTGACTTCGATCTGGATGCGGCGACCGCAGCCGACTTGATCATCGTACGTGGTGATGGAGCTGCCTCGAATCCGCTGACGATCGAGATCGATCCTGCCCCGATGGCCACAGCCGAAGCGGTGGTGCCTGAGGCTCCGGCTCCTGAGCTGCCTGCTCCTCCGCCGCTGCCCGAACCAGTTTCCTGAATTCGACGGAACTCAGTCACGGACGCGATGAGTTCCGCAGCCCGGTTGCCTCACGGCAGCCGGGCTGCTGCCTTCTGTATGAATGCTGACAACGCCAGTGCAGTGCGAGAACGTCCTGGATTAGGACGAATCAAACTGGGCCCGCAACCGGTGCTGTCAGGATTTATCAATGAGTAGCCCTCTTGCTCCGCAAGAGGCACGCCGAGCGTCTCGACAGAGAATTGCAGAACTCACCAATTGGGTGTACCGGATGTACTGCCCGCGGTCGGATACCTCTTGCGGATCAAGAGGGCTATGGGGCCAAGGTGGTGCTCACAAGCGGATTGTTATTCGCCCGACAATAGATCCCTTTGAAGCCAAGCGAACAGTTTGTTTTGCTCACCACCGACCCCGTGTCGGTGGGAGCGTGATTGAATGCTAGATATCGACTCTTGCCTCGAATGCTCAATGTGTGGTCTGGTTTGCCCCTCTTCGATGCCGCTATAAAGCAGTACTTTGCAAGAAGAGCGGTAGAGGCGGCATCGAAGAGGGGCAAACCAGACGCATGCGTTGAGAGAAAGATTCTGTTCTTTAGGTTTAGCATCCAGTCGTTGCTTCCACCGACACGGGGTCGGTGGAGAGCGGCTGTAATTCTAAAACAAATGGCCGGGGGTTGGTCCTGTGGCCAGTTTGAGATGCTCGACCGCTGCTGATGTGATCGTGCGGCCGCGGGGGGTGCGTTGGACGAAACCGATTCGCAATAGAAACGGTTCTACTTCGTCTTCGAGAGTGTCGGGTGGCACGTTCATGCTGTGGCCGATGGCTTGCAAGCCGGCCGGGCCACCAGAGAAGACGGACCAGAGCGTTTTCAGATAACGCCGGTCCTGATGGTCGAGGCCTAATGCGTCGACTTCGAGTTTTTCCAACGCGACGTTGGCAACTTCCAACGTGATTTCGCCGTTGGCTTCGCTGTCCGCGTAGTCTCGCGTCCAACGCAGCAGGTTGTTTGATTTGCGCGGCGTGCCACGGCTGCGGATGGCGATCTCGTGGGCGGCTTCGGGGGTGATCTTGGTTCGCAGCTTGGCGGCGTTGCGGGTGGCGATCTCGGTGAGCTCTTTCGTGTCGTAGAACTCCAGGTGTTGCCGATTGACGAAGCGATCACGGAGAGGCGCGGACAGCATGCCGCTGCGAGTCGTTGCGCCGATCAGGGTGAACGGCTTCAACTTCAGATTGACCGTGCGAGCGTTGACTCCTTCGCCCAGGGCGATGTCGACGCGGAAGTCTTCCATGACCGGGTAGATGAATTCCTCGACGGCTTTGGGCAGGCGGTGGATTTCATCGATAAAAAGCACGGCTCCGTACGTGAGGTTCGTCAGATATGGGAGCAGGTCTTTCGGTGCGTTGAGTGCCGGGCCGGAGGTGATGTGGCATTCGACATCGAGCTCGCGCGGAAGGACCGTCGAGAAGGTCGTTTTGCCCAAGCCTGGGGGACCATCGAACAGCAGGTGGCCGAGTGGTTCTTTCCGCTTGCGGCAGGCGTTGAGCATGATCTGGAGTCGCTCAACGACTTTGCGCTGGCCGACGACATCGGCCAGTTTCTTGGGGCGCAGCTCTTCTTCGAACCGGTCGTCGCGTTGATCTCCGGGACCCGTTCCGCCCATGCCGCCGGGCGGGGGCGATGGAGGTTTCGGGGTACCTCCTGCTCCACCGATGATTGGTTCGCGCGCCATGGGCGATTCGTTACGACTCCGCGGCGACCGCTTGCATGATTTCGGCGGACGCATTGAAGTTGGACGTGACCGACTGGATGTCGTCGTGCTCTTCGAGTGCTTCCAGCAACTTCATGACCTGCCGTGTCTGGTCGAGGTCCAGGTCGACTGTATTTTGAGCGATGCGGGTGACTTCCGCCGAATCCGTGGGGACTTGATGGGTCTGGAAGGCTTCGCGGACTCCTTCGAAGGCCTGGGGGTCACAGGTGACTTCAAACGTTCCTTCATACAGTTCGACGTCGTCCGCGCCGGCTTCCAGGGCGATGTCAAACAGCTTGGATTCTTCCATGTTCTGCGCCGGGACGATGAACAGTCCCTTGCGTTCGAACATCCAGGCGACGCAGTTGGTCGCGCCCAGGTTTCCGTTGTTGACTTCGAAGATCTTGCGGACTTCGCCGGCGGTACGGTTGCGGTTTTCGGTCAGGATGTCGCACATGACGGCGACACCGTGGGGGCCGTAGCCTTCGTAAAGGATTTCCGAGTATTGCTCGTCACTCGATTCGCCGGTGCCCCGCTTGATGGCCCGTTCGATGTTTTCCTTGGGCATGCTTTGCTGGCGGGCTTTGTCGATGGCGTAACGCAGCTTCAGGTTGATGTTCGGGTCACCGCCCCCCAATTGGCAGGCGACGATGATCGCCTTGCTCAACTTTCCAAACACCTTGCCCTTCTTCTTGTCGGCGATCCCCTTCTTGATTGAGATGTTCGCCCAGTGGGAATGTCCAGCCATCTGATCTTGTCTCGCGGTCTACAGTGTTCGCTATTTCAATAAATGAATCGACTTTTACGGAGAGGGCAACGCTCCTGCGGAGCCGTTCGTTCTACTATCCTTGATCGGCCCGTTGATTGGCCTAAGCGGCTCGGCGGGAGCCTCGCCCTTCCGATTTCGTCAGGGTGTCCCTGATCGTTCGGCCTTGATGTTTCCCGGGGCGGCAGTGCGGTTTTTCAATTTGTCTTCGATCTTGCCGATCAATTTCGGGTCCGGCTTCGATTCGGCCTTCGCTGCGGTCAGTGCCTTCTGCCAAGCCACGACAGCTTGATCGATGTTCTTCAGTTGTTCCTGGATGTCTCCCAAGTGGTCCCACAGGGTGGCATCCGAGGCATTCTGCTTGGCCTTCGACATCTCAAGGGCCTTTTCCATCTGCGTTAAGGCCTCCGCAAACTTGCCTCGCTTATACAGGACCCATGCCAGGCTGTCGAGATACGCGGAATTGTCGGGGGCGGACTTCACCGCCTTGCGAATCATCGATTCGGCTTCTTCCAGTTTCTTGCCCTGATCGGCATACAGATAGCCGAGATCGTTGTTGATGCCGGCATCGTTCTTGTCCTGCTGGTACATCTCTTCGAGGATTTCTTCCCCCTTCTTGATGTTGCCCGTCAGCACGTAGATGTTCGACAAGCTGGAGCGGGCGTTCTTCACCAGGGCTGGCAGTTGCTTGAAGTCGGCGATCAGCTTTTCGAAGAGCTCGATGGCCTTGTCGTAGTTGGCCGCGTGGTAGTGAATCCAGGCTTCCTGCAGGCGGAAGAAGGGTTGATGATTGGGGAAGTTCCGCTGGGCATCGACGATGATCTGCAGGGCTTCCTTAGTTTTACCGTCAAGCTCCATGGCTCGCGACAACTGATACAGCATGTTTGGCTTGTCTTCTTCAAGGTCCGGATCCTTCGTCGCGGCCTCGTACAGCTCAATTGCCTCGGCGTAGCGATGGCCATCCACCAGCAGGTCGCCCAGTTCTTCGTACAGACGGCTCCGCAATTCGGCTGAGCGTTTCTGAGCGATCAGGTACCGATAGAACTGGCTGGCGGCTTCGATCTTGTCGCCGCGTCCGGCCAGCTTGGCCAGGACATAGACGGTATTCAGTTCGATGTCGGGCTTGTCGGCCTTGATGGCGGTCAGACCGGTTTCGATCATCCCCTCCAGCAGTGCTGTGTTTTCGGCGATGGCCTGAAACTCGGCGTCGAAGCCATCAAAGTTCTTGGTCTTAGAAAAGACCTGCGACAAAACTCCGACCAGTTCCTGAGCCTTGTTCTGTTCGCGGTAGACCTGGATCAGACCACGGAAGCCTTCGGGGTCGGAATCGTTCGCGAGTCCCTTTTTGAATAATTCTTCGGCCTCTGCAAACCGCTTCGAGGCGATGAGCTGAGAGCCGAGGTAGAACATCAGGGACGTATTGCGCGGATCCTTCGCGGCCAATTCCTGCAACCGCGTGATCAGGGTGTCGGATTTGCCCAGTTGTTTGAGGGCCTCGCCGAGCAATTCGTAGGCGGCCCGGCCCTTGGACTGACGCCGCGACGCGGCGAAATATTTGTCCAATTGCTCCAACGCTTTTTCGGGCTGCTTGGTCTGCAGGTAGACCTGGGCCAGATTGAAGGCGTGATTGGATCCCGAGCCGCGACCGGATTCGACGGCTTTCTGGAAAGCCTGCAACGCCAAGTCCGTTTTGCCCCCATCCAGGAAAACCTGGCCGAGTTGTTCGTATCCGATTTGAGCGTTACTGGAGAGTTCCTTTCGGACATCGCCGTCGAGTTTGTATTTTTCGAAGTGCTGCATGGCATCGAAGACGACGGCCAGGCACTCGGCGGCTTCTGCCTTGCGATTGGTGTCCCGGTAGAGCAATCCCAGGTCGAGCATCAATGTCACGTACATCGGAGATTCGTGGTTGAGCGTGGGGACCTTGACAGCTTGCTCGAACAGGCGAATCGCGCCCGCGGGATCTTCCGGAGCGAGCACGCGTCCGATGTTGCGGAGAGCGCGAACGTCTGTCGGATTCAGAGCCATTGCCTTCTGGGCGAATTCGATCCCCTCGTCCTGCTTGTTGAGAGCCAGGGCGATTAACATCAACTTGCGGACGAGCACCAGCGAGTTCGGGCTCTTCTTGTAGCCTTCTTTGTAGACTTCGTATGCCTTGTCGAGCTCGGAGCGATGTTCGAGCAGCATGCCGGCGGCTAATGCGGCCGCGGCGTCGACGGCGTCGATTTCGGCCTGTGTCCGTGGGACCTTGGGGACGAAGGGGGTCAGCGGCTCATCCAACTCCTGCAACTGGTAGCCTTCCCACTTGGGCTTGGTTGCCGCGGGCTTGGCATCCGCTTGAGAGAACTGGCGCTGGCCCGCCTGACGGGGAGCGGTCTCGGCCGAGACCGCGGTGGCTCCGGCGAGGAATGACAGCAGACTGACCGCCCCGACCCAACTGCGTACCTTCAAAGTCCCGACCATCGCGACTCTCCTACTGGCAATAACCGTCCGGCCGGGTTCTCAGCTGCGCGTAAACCCAACCGTCGCGACAAGTTCTGCGAATAATGACAGACTCTCTGAGATCTCGATTGTAACGGTTGGAGGCTGCATCAGCCAAGAGACGAATGGGGGGGATTTGTCCTTTGTCCGTGGTCCTTTGTCAGGTGCCCGTTGGCCGTTGGGCGGGAAGGTGAGTTTCGGCTGGGGATTTAAGGCTGCTTTTCAGAAGTGATCCCTGCGATCTCTTCTTGGCTGCCGGGATACATGTGGGCTTTGGGGGAGGGACAAAAATGTGGGACTTATGGGACGAATGAGACTGATGGGATCTCTCTGAGGCGGACCGCGGTCAATGAAGGCTGCGGTTGCATTATTTCGCCTCGCCGCAATTGAGGTTCATCCGGAGTGACCATCTGTTGCGGTAGCTGTTATATTGTGCGGGTCTGCAGATCTTGAGGAGCCCGGAACACGGGCGCCGCTCAAGACCCCCGTTCGTCAGATTCATGAACCCATTCGCCAACTGATTCTGGGGTACAGGATTTACCACTATGGACATCCGCAAGTCGGCACGCAATTTACTGGCGCTGTGTCTGGGACTGATTGTGCTGAGTTCGATGGGCGAGACCGCCGTCGCGCAGGATGACGAGCAATCGCCGTATGACGGTTTGTGGGATCAAGTCTCGCAGTTGCTTGAGGCGCGGGAGTATTCGTCTGCACTGGCGGTGATTACCGACGCGCAGGATGAGCCGGAGATGAAGAAGTATAAGGCTCAGCTGGAAGTCGACGAAGCAGATCTGAAAGAGTTGCAGCGGTTGGCCAAGATCGTGCGAGATCAGGCGTCGAAATTGAAGGCCGGCGATCCGATTAAGGTGGGCAGCACTGAGTACAAAGTGGTGAAGTTTATCTCTGATGCGCAGGGGGATCGCTTGCAGCTGGAATCGCCGAACAGTTCGTCAAAGACTGAGAAGACTTTGGCGCAGCTGGATCCGAAGGCGTGGCTGGCGTTGGCCGAGCCGAAGCTGTCTACGACTGCCGAAGACCGGCATATGGTCGGGATGTTCCAGGCGTCGGTCGAACGTGGTGATCGGAAGGCGGCTCGGCAGGCGTTGAACCTGGCCGCTGAGGCGAAGATTCCGGTGTCTCAATGGACGGCTCGGATGGATGCCGAGGTGCAGGCGGCCCAGGATGAGAAGTCTGCCAAAAAGGCCGCGTTAGATGACAAGATCCTGGGGACGTGGCGGTTTGTCATTGGCGAAGGCAAAGGGCAAAGGCGGTTCAACATTACGTTTCGGCCCCGGGGGAAGACGGATGCCAGGACTTCGACCTGGCGAAAAGCCGGCGGCGATCATTACAAGTTGACATTCCCTGGCGGCGGGACGGCCCATTTGGAGATGGGGCCGCGCGGCGAAGGGATGAAGGGCAAGATGGCGAATGGGGCGCCGGTGCATGCACAGCGTGAGGCGAAGTCGAAGAAGTAGAACGCTAACGCTGGGCTAACGTTTGGAAATGGGTGCCGCTCTACGCGAATGGAGATCGTTTCCAACTCGGCACTGGCGGAGCCAGTGGCACCCGTGAAGTCAAAGAAGTAGCATCAGTCTTACGAATTGCACCAGGTTTTCCACATCGTGCGATAGGCGGCCTCGAGATTGCGGGTGAAGCGGGGGGCGTCCATCAGCGGTGAGGTCTGCATCTTTTCTCGCAGTGTGGAGCGGATCTGGGTGAGACGCGGAAGGTCGGCCGCTAGATCGCGTGTGATGCGGCTGTAGTCGGTGGTGTTGTGGGCGATCAGTTCGGGAAGGCCGGCGTTCGTCAGGATGCTGCGGCCACCGCGTCCGACGGCGGTATTGCCGGACAAGGTGACCACGGGCACTCCCATCCATAATGCGTCGCAGGTGGTCGTGCCTCCGCCGTATGGGAACGGGTCGAGGCCCACATCGATCTGATGGTAGACCTCAAGATACTTGTTGATGCCGAGGAACTCGATGAATGTCAGGCGGTCGGCTGTTATGCCCTGGGCCGTGAAGAACTGCTTGACCCGTTCGCGATGAGCGCCTTCCTTGCCATGCAGGATCAGCCGCGAGTTGGAGACCGCGTGCAGTAACTCGGCCCAGGTGGCCAGTGTCTCCTCCGTGATTTTGCAGAAGTTATTGAGGCAGCCAAACGTGATGTGCCCGGCCTGCAACGCGGGAACGGGTTTGACAGCGGGGGCATCCACCGGCGGGTAGCACCAGTAGGATTCCGGCAGGCGGACGGATTTCTCTGAGTAGTAGCGATCGTCGGTATCGGTCGGATCGAGGTGCGGGTCGGTCAAACGATAGTCCATCGTCGTCAGGCCGGTGGTGCCGCAGTAGGCAAGGTACGTCGCCTGAACGGGCGCCGGTTTGCGGGCGAAGACCAGCAGCCGGTTCTGGGCCATGTGCATCGTCAGGTCGATCAGCACGTCGATCTGGTCCTGGCGAATCAACCTGGCCAGATTGGCATCATCCAGACCGCGGACATCTCGCCAGACATCAGACTGGGACTGGAAACGCTGCGTGGCGTGATCCGGACGGGCGACAGAGGAGTAGCAGTGGATCTCGAAGTTCTGATGATCGTGGTTCGCCAGAATTGGCGTCATAAAGCGGCCGACGGAGTGATTCGACAAATCGGGTGAGACGTAGCCGATCTTCAAGCGTCGATCAGGAGTGCGATCGTTGGTGTGAGGGTCAATCTGTTGCCCGAATCGCTGCGCGTGACGCTCGTTCCAGCGTACGTGTTCCTGATAGATGGCTTCGGGCGAGTGCCGCGGGCTGAAATTGAGGGCATAGACGAGATTGCAGTGCGCGGCGATGTAGTCGGGTTGCTGTTCCAGGGCCTTGTGGAAAGCGTCGATGGCCTGGTCGAGCAGCCCCTGATCCTTGAGGACGTTGCCCATGTTGTTATAGGCATTGGGATAGACCGGCTTGAGCTGCAGGGCCTGTTGATAGGCGGTGATGGCGTCGTCTAGTTTGCCGAGGGCCCGGTAGACGTTTCCCAAGTTGTTGAGGGCCTCGACATGCCTGGGATTCAGGCGGATCGTTTCCTGGTAGGCCTTGGCGGAGTCGGGGCTGCGTCCCATTTTTTCCAGGACGACGCCGACGTTGTAGTGTGCGTCGACCAGGTCTGACTGCAATCGGAGGGCCTGCTGGTGGCAGGCGAGCGCTTCAGGGAGTTTATTCAGTCGCTGATATGCAGCGCCGAGGTTGTTGTGGAATGTGGGAGTCTTGGGACTGAGCTTGATGGCTTTCTGGATCTGTTCGACAGCGGCGTCGTAATGGCCGGTCTGGAGAGCGATCACGCCCAGCAAGTGGACGGCATCGGGTTGATTGGGTTGCACCTGCAGGATCTGGCGATACATCTGCTCGGCGACCTGCAGTCGTCCGGCCTGATGGTGTTGAGCGGCGGCATTGAGGTCATCTCGAATTGAGGGCATGTCAAAGTTGCTTTCTCGGTGCGATCTCAAGCGCCTCGCGGCAGTGGCTGAATCGTCTCAACGCAGGCCCGTTTGAATGAGAGTTGTCATAGCCCGTGTGCGGTAGAACAGCAAGGGCGAATGCGAACGGTTGAGGTATGGAATGGGTCGGTAGCGGACAGTTTGATTCAACCTTGCAGGTTACTGGATGTCGTTGATGTTCGAGTAATACTCTATTTTTAATGCAGGGGAGGATGGCCACGAAAAACACAAAAAGACACAAAAAAGTTGAAGAGCGGGCAGGTTTTTATAGGACTGAAAAGTGGCATTGAAGGCACTGTTTTTCGTGCCTTTTTGTGTTTTTTGTGGCTACCATGCTGGCCGTTTCACGGACCGCGGTGAGTGGCGTCTGCGACGTGGTCGGGCTTGTTGGGCGATGGCGACCGGTGGTGTCGGCTGGCGCCTCAACCACGGGCTACACGCTTGGATCCCGTCGGGATGTGCGTCTTTCTGTTCGGGATGCGTTCGTCGATTGCTACGACGCCCGGTAGCCTTTTGCCAGTTGCTGGAACTGTTGGACCTGCTCGTGTTGCCAGGCGGCGTCGTAGCCTAATTCTGCTGCCATCAAGCTGGCGACTTGGGGGGCCATTTCCTGGGCCGCTTTGGCGTTGAGGAAGAGGGCTCGGGTGCGGCGGGCGAGGATGTCTTCGACGGTGCGGGCCATCTCGTGTCGCGTGGCCCAGATGACTTCGGCCCCGACGTAGGGGAGTTGTGGATGCAATTGTTTGCCGAGTTCGGGAGTGGTCTCTTTCAATTCGTGAATGGCTTGGGCATCAGAGCCGTAGACGGTCAGGTGGCCCATGACTTCGGTGGACGTTGTCGCACCGTGGATGGGCAGGTTCTTTGTGACACAGTCGCGGTCGTCCAATTCAGCCAGAGTGGCGGCCTGGTCGACGCAGTCTTCGGCCATGTTGCGGTAGGTCGTCCATTTGCCGCCGGTCAGTGTCAGCAGGCCGGAGTTGTCGATGTGGATGGTGTGTTCTCGCGACAGAGCCGCCGTGTTCTTGCCATTGCCTGCGCGGACGAGTGGCCGGATGCCGGCGAAGACGCTCAGGATGTCGGCTCGTGTTGGCGGTCGTTCGAGGTACCGGCGGGCGGTTTCGAGGATGAATTCGATTTCCTGCTCGGTGGCGACTGGCTCCAGCGGGATGTTTTCCAGTGGAACGTCGGTGGTGCCGACGAGTGTATGATCGTGCCAGGGGATGGCGAACATGACTCGACCGTCCGATGTGTGCGGGACCATGATCGCGCTGTCGCCCGGCAGAAACGAGCGATCAAACACGAGGTGAATTCCCTGGCTGGGGGCAACCATGCGGGCGGCTTGCGGATCGGCCATCTGGCGTACATGGTCGCAGAAGGCTCCGGTGGCGTTGATGACGACACGGGCCGAGACTTCGAACTCCTGGCCCGATTCCGCATCGCGCGCGGCCACGCCGTTGATGAAGCCTTCATCGCCGCGCCGGAGTGCAGTCACCTGGGCGTAGTTGACCAGCGTGGCCCCCTGCTCTGCGGCTGTTGCGACGAGGTTGATCAACAGCCGCGAATCGTCGAACTGTCCGTCGTAATAGACGACGCCCCCTTGCAGGCCGTCGGTCTTGATCGTGGGCAGACGTTGCAGCGTTTCACTTTTGGAAAGGCGACTGGTTGGGCCGAACCGATACCGGCCTGACAGCATGTTGTAGACCTTCAGGCCGAGTCCATAGAAGGGGGACTCCCACCAGGTGTAACTGGGGACGATGAAGGCCAAGTCATGTACGAGGTGAGGCGCGTTCTGTCGGAGGAGGCCGCGCTCCTTCAGGGCTTCCATGACGAGCGATACGTTTCCCTGCTCGAGGTAGCGCACGCCGCCGTGGACCAGTTTCGTGCTGCGGCTGGAGGTTCCTTTGCCGAAGTCGTGCTGTTCGAGCAGGAGGACCTGATATCCGCGCGATGCTGCATCGACCGCCACGCCGACACCGGATGCACCACCGCCGATGATGACCATGTCCCAAGGCTTTGCGCGATTGAGAGCCTGGTGAAGCATCTGGGATCGGTTCATAGTACGCATCCTGGTTGATTCGAGAAGTGTCGGGGTATTTCTACACAGCCAGGACGTTTAGTTAAAGAGGTGTCGCCGCGCGAGCGTGAACGTTGGGTGCAACTGCTATTTGGTGAGGCCACCGTCGGGGTCGTCCCGGCGGAGCCGTGACTGGCTCGCTACCCAAGGTATTTTCTGAATAATTCTCAACGCTAACGTCTCCCCTGGTCCCCCCCGCCGCTAGCCGATTGATTAATGATTTGAGATTCGGGGAGGCGGCGGGAGGGACCAGGGGAGACTACAAGTTGAGCTGGGATTGCAGCGTTTCTTGTAGCTGGCCAGTCAGCGCTCCGTTGGGACGAGCCCAACGGTGGCGTCGGAATTGGGCTGAATCACCGGTTTGCACCACCAATTAATCGCTACACGCGTGGCCTTTGATCTGAGTCGAGAATAGTTCACCGCTTCGATTTCGTTCCGGTATAATGCGCAGACTTCCTTGCGAAACTGCATTCACCTGGGCGGCTGAGATGGCAGCTAACATTTCGAAGATCGTTCAGACCGCGGTGAGGGTGATCTTTTGCGTGTGCTCCCTCCAGCCTGGCGTTAGTCGGGCGGAAGACTTATCGCGAATCGACGCGGAGGCACGCTTGCCAGACGCTGTCGTCCAAGCCTTGCAGCGGGAATTGAAAGTTCTGGGTTCTTGCAATCTCACCTTGGCAGTGACAAAGCAGATACAGACCAAACCGCGGAACAGTCTGACGTTTGTTGTAAGGACGGAGCAGAGCAGGTCTTTTACGTGCATCGATGCGGGTCGATTTTTCAATCGGATTGAGCCAATCGATGATCCACAGAGTCCGGGAGCGCTGCGGCAGACGATGGAGATGGCTTTCAATGGTCACATCGTGGATGTCGGTTTTCGTCGGGGAGATCAGCCTCTGGCGGTTACGAGATATCACCTGGAGAACCTGCGAGACGAAACTGCGGATCGGAACAAGTTCAGTTTTCCCTATCTGGATGCGATTGGCATGTCGGTTCCCGCCACCATTTCTGAGTGGCATCCATCATTTCTCGAATCCACGGTCTTGAGCGGGATTCGCGACGGGAAAATCCTGGAAGTGCAGGAGGCCGACGGATTCATTCGTGTCAAATTGTCGGTGCCGGACAGGACGATTCTGGTTGCCAAGAAACGAGATCTCACACAAGTTGCCCAGCAATTCCCGTCCGGTACGCCTCCAGACACGATCAAGAGCGCCGCGGCAGAGATCGAACGACTGCGGGAGATGACTCCAGTTCGGCAGGTCCAGTTCGAGCTCGACCCGAAGTTCAACTATGCAGTGCGGCGGCGGGAGGAACGAACACATGCAGGCGACCTGCTGCAGACCATGGAATGTGAAGACTTGCGCGAGTTTCCTCAGCAGAAGATTTGGCTACCGGAACACTGCGTGATCCGCGTATTTGCATCGTTGGCCAGTCTAAGCAACTTTAGCAAGGACGCTCGGTCTACAGAGGATATCCGATTACAAGAGGTCTCGTTCGAGAAACGGCGTGATGTGTCGTTTGAACTTGGGTATGGGGGTGGTACGGTTTTGGCTGAGCGAAATCTACCAGAGACAGACGGACAACCGAGCAGCCGCGTTCGAATTATTCCTGAGACCACCGTGGAAAAAGTCTCGAAGCTGGGCAAAGGTGTCAGTCGCTGGTGGCCCGGAGTGGGGATTGCAATCCTCTTACTATCTGCCGGCTGCGCAGGGTGGTGGGTTCGACGGCGGAAATAACATCCGTTGGTCCTCCGAGCGTCTCTCGCCTGCTGACAGACTGTCCTGCCATCGGGAAAACTCTTTGTTCAAAACTGGATCAGGTCGAATCGCACCGTCGTGGAGGAATTCTCGTCGCGTTTCTTATGGCAGAGTTTGTGATGACCTAACTCCTTTGATATTCGAACTTGGGAGGAAGTGAGCTGCTGGATGGACAATTAGTTGGGTGGCGTCTGCGAGATTTGTGCATAGCTGGAGATGCTTCAGGTGAATATTGAATCTCGGAAAATTTACCGATCGGCCATTTTCATTAGCGAGCTCACATCTAGAATTTTTGTTGGGAGGTAATGATGTTTCGAGGCAGTTTCTAACGAGGCTGCCTGAATTAGTTTTCCAGCGGAAGCATTGTCAGGGACGCTTCTCGTACTTGTTGTTAATGAGCGGTTGCTGGGCGGCGAAAAGAAATGCCTCTCATGCCATGACGCTGCCACGACTGCACCGCAAAGGAGACTATCATGTCGAGTTTAAAATGGATGTCGGTACTCGGAGTAGCTGTCTTGGGGATGGCTTGGGGACCGACGGTGGCATCAGCAGATGATGTCAGTGTGAAGACGGCTCCGGCTGTGATCAGTACGTCTATTGATCAACCTGCGGCGACGGTCCAGACCGTGGGCTGGCGAGGCCGCGGTGGGTTCGGCTTCTACTATGGTGCTCGTCCCCGGTACGGCGGTTTCTACGGTGGCTACTATGCTCGTCCGCGGTATTACTACCGTCCGAACTACTATCGCCCGTATAACCGAGGCTATTACTGGTACTAGGGGTCTGCAGGAAAACGAGGAGTCATGCACGAGAATCTGCCAGGATCGTTCAGGGGATTCGCCTGATGCCTGGCTCCAACTGAATCTGACAGAACCTCTGCGGCACTGATTGTGGTTTGCCATACTTCGCAGCGCAGGTGCCCACCACCGGATTTGTCAGATGTTGTAGAGCAGGTGAGTCCTCGCCGACAGAAGAAGTGGCGAGGGTGGCCCGACCACAAATTGCTGTTGCCGAATGCGTAATGATGGTGCAGCAGCGACAAGTGGCCGGGCCATTTTGTTTCTTTGCTCATTTGGTTTTCCGTGCGTGAATGTCTCGATGGCGATGGCTTGCGGACAGGGAAAGTCTGGTCTAGTCGAACCTACCAGAATGGTCTAATGTCATGCACTAAAGATCACATTGAGTCGCGGTTAGACAATTCTCGTTCGCCGCCCGATCTCATCCCGAAGATCTTTACGACGAGCGTCCATTCCTTTCCGAGATTCTTTCAGATGATCCGTACTGAATTGGCGAGGCCAGGCGTTTCCTGGTTGGGGCGAACGCTTCTGATGGTCCTGGTCTTGATTGGCCAGGCTGAATTGGGACGCGTCCGGGCCGAGGACAAATCCGTGCCCTCCGGAAGCACAATCTCGGGGACGATCACCGATGGGGCGAAGGCACCGCAGAGTGGGACACGCGTGACTTTGTATCGCTGGATGTCAGTCATCAAGCCGGAAGGAATGCTCGAGAAACAAGGAGAGACCCTGACCAGCGATGCCCAGGGAAACTATCAGTTTGGGCAGCTGGCTGATGGTTCGTTCCGGCTGCTGATTGAAGCACCGGGCTGTGGGCGCGTCTTTCGTGACGTGCTGATCGAGGAACAGCAGCCGCAACAAGTCGCCCTGATGCTGAAGCCGGCCGCTGCGGTCAAGATTCGCGTCGTCGATGCAGCGGGGAAGCCAATCTCGGCCGCTCGCATCCGGGAATATCGTACGCGCGGCGATAATGGTGAGTGCCGCTTCCCCCAGCTCACACATCAAGCACTGGGAATTAACCTCGCGCCCAGCAATCAGCAAGGTGAGATCACGGTTCCGGAACTGGCGGTCGGAGATCATTTGCACGGAATCATTATCGATCATGCCGACTTTGCGGCAGTGAAGATCGATGAGGTTCCGGTGACCAAAGAGGCGATGATCACCACCGCGATGAAGCCGGGAGTTCCGGTGAAATTGCAACTGGTGTCTGATGATCCCGCTGCTCGACCGAAGGTAACCGCGATCGACTTGCGGCATGATCCGTTCACACATCCGTCGACAATTCTGCAGACACAGATCCAGTTCGATGAGCATGGGACGGCGCGCTTGAATCTGGAGCCAGGGCCATATTCTTGGCTATGGCTCCAGCATACCCGGTTCCATGTGACGCCGGTTTACGCGGCGAATTACAAAGCGAAGCGATTTTTGAATATCGGACCCGGCCGCAACCAGCAACTGCAGTTCGAGGTCCGGCACAAGGTTGCGGCCCGGGGACGGATCATCGATGCGGTCACCGGCAAGCCGTTGAAGGACATGTCGGTGAAGGGGGAACTGCGGAACAATCTCAGCCAGGGCTGGGATGATGCTCCTGACGCGTGGAGCTTTGCTCAGTATGCCGACTCGGACGAACAGGGCAACTACACCATCCAACTGGCTGCCGGCAGTGCGCGGATCTCATTTGAGGGGGATGGCTACCTGCCAGAGCAGGACTTTTATGAAGTGACGGTCGCTGCGGATGGCTCGACGGTCTTGCCGGAGATTAAGGCGTACCCATTGCAGAAGATTGTTGGCCACGTGCAGAACCCGGATGGAACTCCCGCCGCTGGGATGGTTGTGCGGTTGCGCGGAAGATACATGACTCGGATAGCGGGCGTACTCACTGATGCGGCCGGTCGGTTTGAATTGCAGCCGGATTACGTGCCCGTCGACGAAGATACGAATACACGCGTGCGGGTGCAGCCCGTCGTGGCGTTTGATCCGTACAGTCCGCTGGCCGCCAAGACCACGGTGCGTCTTGATCGGCCGGAGGAGCTAGTTCTCAAGCTGGAACCTCACGAGCCGGATTGGCCGCTGAACATTGCAACGGATGAAAAAACGGATTGGCAACTCGGCAAGCCCACGATTGAACAGGCCGAGAGGTATGCCCAGATCAGTCTGCGAGACAAGGCACCGCCCGAACTGGATGTGGCGGCCTGGTTGAATACCGGCGGTCGGTCGCTCAACCTGCAGGAGTTGCGAGGCAAGTATGTGCTGCTGGATTTCTGGTTTACGGGATGCGGACCGTGTCACGGCGATTTTCCGTCGGTCAAACTGGTTCACGAACTGTATCAAGACCGCGGAGTGGTGGTGATTGGCGTTCACAACAATTCGGCAACGCCTGACGCGGTGAAGGCGCATGTGGAAAAGATTGGATTGCCCTTCCCCATCGCAGTGGATCATCCAGACGGTCGGTGCGTCGCTCGGTTTGAACCACATGGCATTCCCGACGGGTATCCGGATTACGTGTTGATCAGCCCCGAGGGCAAGGTGCTGTTCGACGACCGCACCATTCCCGCGCCGATGCTGCGATCATTCAAGCTCGAAATCATTCGTAGCCTGTTGCTGAAGTCGCCGGCGCGCGGAAAATAAGGGTCAGTTCCAATCGCCCCAATCCGCTGGTTGCGCCCTTCCGCCAGCCAGTCCGTGCATCTTGAAATCAGGTTGACCGCGTCGCACAATACCCATAAAATTATGTTTATGGATTGGTGCGTTCGCTTGGCCTGTATTTTATGAGGCGCGGATGGGATTCGCTCACCACACCGGTAAACGCGCGGGACTTGATCGCCGACTCTTCTTACAGCAGAGTGGCTTGGCGGTGGGGGCGTTTGCTTTGCCGCAGTTGCTGGCGGCGCGAGCGAATGCGGCCGCACCGGCTCGGGCGAAGCAGGTGATTGTCATCTTCCTGCAGGGTGGTCTGTCGCACCTCGACTCGTGGGATTTGAAGCCGAACGCGCCTGCTGAATATCGCGGCGAGTTTGCCCCGATTGCGACCAGCCTGCCCGGGTTTTTCATCTCGGAACATCTGCCGCTGCTGGCGGCGCGGGCCCATCGCTACAACGTCATTCGGAGTGCCTATCATGGGACGCCCAGCCATGAGGCGGCCATCCATTGGACGCTGACCGGTTACGACTATCCGGGGGCGAACGTCACGACGAAGAATCGCAACATCAAACCGGCGATGGGATCGATTGTTTCGAAGATCCAGGGAGCACATCAGCCAGGTTTGCCGGCGTATGTGTGTGTGCCGGATCGGGGTCAATTGGGTGACCGAGTCCGCTATGCGGCGGCCACCTATCTGGGGATTGCGCACGATCCGTTTGAATCGGGGATGCCGCCGGCGAATGCGACGAATCCGTTCCCCACGCCGCCGAATCTCAGCCTGGCCAAGGGAATCGACCTGCGGCGCATGGAGCACCGACTGGGATTGCTGAAGGATCTGGATCACCTGCCGAAGGTTTTAGATGCCAACGGCGGCATGGCTGGACTCGATGAATTCAATCGGCAGGCTGTCGAGATTCTCGCCCATGATGCGACCCGCCGGGCGTTCGATATGTCGGCGGAGTCTCCGGAAATGCGGCGGCGTTATGGTGACTCGAGCTTCGCTCAGCGACTGGTGCTGGCGCGTCGGTTGGCCGAATCGGGAGTGAACTTTACGCTCGTCAATTTCTCCAACAACCAGAACTGGGACACGCACAACGACAACTTCAACCAGTTGAAGAAGGTGCGGCTGCCGGAGTTGGATCAGGCGGTCTCGACATTGCTGGATGATCTGGAGGAGCGTGGGTTGCTGGATTCGACGCTCGTCGCGCTGTTCGGTGAATTCGGACGGACGCCCAAGATCAATCCGACGGCGGGTCGGGACCATTGGTCGAATGTGTTTTCGGTGATGCTTGCGGGGGGCGGTCTCAAGAGCGGGCAGGTGATTGGGACCAGCTCGCCCAATGGTGAGAATCCGCATCTGCGTCCCGTGCATTTCAACGAGATCATGGCGACGATTTATCATCAGCTGGGGATTTCGACGGATCGCGTGTTCCACGATCAGTTTGCTCGGCCCTTCCCAATTCTGGATTATGGCAACCCGCTGCCGGAATTGATCTAATCAGTGAAGATCGTCTGCTGCAGTTTCCCTGCAGGTGGTCCGGTTACTTCTGGCTTGCCATTCGGTTACGCCCTCAACCGGACTTCAACAGATCAGAGTGAGGAGACTGCGGATGAAGCGCTTGGTCATCGTGCTCGCAGTGGCTGTAGTGTGGGGCCTCAGCCCGTCGCAGGGCGTCTCTGAGGAACTGTACCCGCAGCCGCTCAATCTGCAGGTTCCGTCGATCGCGTCTGACAAATCGGTGAAGTACGATTATGACATCGTCTACGTGAAGGCCCCACGCAAAGGGGATGACGTCAATTCGGAATGGGCCGAGATTGCGCATCCCGTGCAGATGGATCCCGGTGCTGACCTGATGCTGCTGCACCCGGACGGTTCCGAAGAGCTGCTGGTTGCCGGTGGGAAGGGTTCGATCACCGATCCGGTCGTGTCGCTCGACGGGTTATGGGTGTTTTACTCGCACATTCACGACATGCAGGTGAATTGGGCGGGCAAGTATCCCAAGGCCGGGGCTGATATTTATAAGATCAATTTGAAGTTGCGGCAGATTGTCCGGTTGACTCAGCAGAAGTTTACGCCGAACACCGGCGCGGCCAACTGGTCCAGTGATTTTGTCTCCGATGAGCCGGGGAAGACGCACCTCGATTATGGTGTGTTCAACATGGGGCCGTGTCCGCTGCCGGGCGGGCGACTGGCGTTTGTCAGCAATCGTGATGCGTTCATTCCGCCCAAGCATCCCGGGCCGACGCTGCAGTTGTTTGTGATGGATGATGACGGCCGGAATGTTGAATGCATCGGGCATCTCAATGTGGGCATGGCACTCCATCCGGTGGTGTTGAAGGATGGGCGGATTATCTTCAGTTCGCTGGAGTCACAGGGGCTGCGCAACAGCATTCTATGGGGCTTGTGGAGCATCCATCCGGATGGCACGAACTGGGGGCCGATGATCAGCGCGTTCGATACGGGCGATGCGCCGAACGCGTTTCATTTTCAGTCTCAGTTGTCGGATGGTTCGATTGTCGCCGAGGAATACTACAACTTGAATAACAGCGGGTTTGGAGCTTACTTCAAGCTGCCGCCCCAGGTGCCGAGCGGGTATTCGGCATTTGGCCCGGCGAATCTGGATGATTCTCGTAATCCGCCGTTGCGATTTGGTCGCTTCTACAATGCGAAGCCGAAGCAGTATCGGTTGCCCTTTAGTCCGCATGGGGTCGAGTCGTTGACTCGTTTTGCGAACAACGGCGAGGGGCCGGCTGATCCGTCTGTGTTGGGGGACGACAATTCTCCGGCCGCCGGCAAGTTCACGCATCCTTCAGCGGCACCGGACAATCACCTGTTGACGGTGTACTCGCCGGGGCCGGGCAATCATCAGAACGGATTGAAGAAGCCGGCACTCGATGGCGGACTATATCTGATCAAGGATGGCCAGGCGATTGATGAGCCGGCCCAGATGCTGTTGATCAAGAACGATCCGCATTTCAACGAGCAGTGGCCGCGCGCGGTGGTCTCGTACGAAAGAATTTATGGCGTTCGGGAGCCTGACACCTTGACGCCGCTGGCGAACGACGGATCGCAATCGCGTCATCTGCCGGAAGGTTCGCCGTTTGGACTGATCGGATCGTCGAGTTTGTACAAGCGGGAGAGTTATCCAAGCGGCAAGGTTCCAGAAAATGGAGTGACGGCCACGTTTGCTTCGCTGCGGGATGAGAATGGGTATCGAGGTTTGGATCCCTTTAATACATCGCAGAATGGGGCATCGCTGAATTGGTTCAATCAAGGCGCCGAAGCGGGCCTTTATTCCAATGATGATATTCACGCTGTCCGGATCATCGTGATGGAGCCGACAACCGATTTGCATCGAGGTGGCCGCGAAGGCCGTCGATTTGTCAGTCATGCGATGGAACGGCTGCGAATTCTGGGAGAGATCCCGGTTCGGAAGCTTGGTCCTGATGGGAAGCAGATTCTCGACCCGGATGGGAACCCCGATACCAGTTTCCTGGCGAAGATTCCGGCCGATACGCCGTTCACATTTCAGACACTGGACCGGCGCGGGATGCTGTTGAATATGGCACAGACGTGGCATCAGGTGCGTCCGGGTGAAATTCGGAACAACTGTGGCGGCTGTCATGCCCATAGTCAGAAGCCGACCGACTTTGCCGCGACGGCAGCGGCCAAGCCGGATTATCAACTGTTTGATCTAACGCGAGCGACGCCAATGCTGATGATGCACCCTCCGTATGTCTCGAAGCCAAAGTTAGGTACGGGTTTTCCGGGGGGATTGAAGTGGGTCAAAACGGGCGTCCAGAATGTCGAATACCAGCGCGATGTGAAACCGATTTTGCAACGGAGTTGTGCCGCGTGTCATTCGAAGAAGTCTGACAATCCTGCCGGCAATCTGGTGCTGGATGCGGATGATGAATTGGTCGATGTTCCGAATCGGGGGAAGTATCCCGGGACGTATTTCCGGCTGGCGATGGATTCGGATGCGAAGTTCGGATTCAAGCCGGTGATCCACAATGGCGAGTGGCGGCAATCGAATGCTTCTCGTTATATCCGCAAGCTCCAGTCACGACGCAGTCTGCTGACCTGGAAGATTTTCGGCGAGCGGCTGGATGGCTGGAGCAACGATGATTTCCCGACGTCGCGGGTGCATGGTGATCCCAACACGTTGGAACTCGCTGGCAAGCCGGTTCCCAACACGCAGGCGAATCGAGATCGATCTGACCTGGATTATGTCGGCAGCCGGATGCCGCCGCCGGATGCGGTGGCGGGGAAATACCTGGGGCCCGATGGGAAGCCGATTACGGTTGTCGCGCTGTCTGATGAGGACCGGCTGACGCTCGTGCGATGGATCGATCTCGGATGTCCGCTGGACCTGGATTACGACGCCGAGCATCCTGATCGCCGAGGTTTTGGATGGATGGGGGATGACAAACGCCCGACGCTTACGTTGACATGGCCGCGACGCGGGGAGAATCATTCACTCGATCGCATCGTGATTGGCATGTTCGATTACTACAGCGGTCTGGATGAAAACAGTCTGGAGGTCATCGCCGATGCAGAGATCGGTGGTGTTCCAGCAGGTCAAAATCTGGCCTCAAAATTTACGACTGACAAGCTGGGCATGTGGTCGTGGACGCTGCCGGAACCTATCACCAAACTGCCGCTGACCAAGCTGGTCGTGTCTGTGAAAGACCGCCAAGGAAACACCAGCCGGATCGAACGGACGTTTTCAGTTGCTCCGTGATCAGTCGATTTGCGTCGGAAGAGTCAGGGCTGCAGTTGGCTCAGCTTGACCCGCTGTTGCAGGACTACGCCCCCTTTTTCGTCTCGAATCTGCAGTCGTAGTAACGGGTCGGACTGAGTCCAATCAATTTGGATGGTACCGAAGTTCGTGTCGAAGTAGGTCAGCCCCACGCGGTAGGAATTGATCTCGTTGGCGAAGCGGACGCCGGCCGGCGTGAAATTGCCGCTGGGGACGTTCAGGCTGGTGCTGGTGACATCGAATAGCGGATAGCCGACGCCCAATTTGTGATCAGCGGGTAGCCGCGAGATTTCAGAGAGATGGCGATCGCCGCTGAGAATAACCAAGCCGTTCGCTTTGGTGTTACGAATGAGTTGGAGCAGGCGGGCTCGTTCGGATGGGAAATTACCCCACATTTCTGAACCGTGCTCATCCGCGATGACTTGCACTCCCGATCCGATGATGCGGACTTCGGCGGGGACTTTCAGCTGTGCTTCCAGCCACTTCCACTGAGTCTCGCCGAGGACTGTCACCCCAGGATCGGTGTTGGGAGCGTACTTGCCACGATATCCGTCTCCTGGTTCGCCGGGTTGGAAACCGATCTTCAGCGGACTGCGGAAGTAGCGGGCATCCAGCAGGATGATTTGGAGCCGTTTGCCCGCGGGGCCGAAGACGTGGGATGAGTAAACACCCTCCTGCTTACGTCGTGGATCGTTCTTCGGGACGTCGAAGAAATCGAGGAACAACTGCTGCGATTCCTTCTTCTTGGCGAATTCGGCTCCGGCGTCGTTGGCTCCGTAGTCGTGATCATCCCACGTGGCCAGGACCTTGCAGGTTTCTTTCAGTTTCTTGTAACCCGGCTGATTGCCGAGCAACTGCCACTTGGACCAAAGGACCTGCATGTCTTCGCTGTCGCCATAAATGTTGTCACCCAGGAAGAGAAAGTATTCGGGCTGCGTGGCGATGACGGCATCCCAGATCGGTTGTGGTTTTTCCTGCTGGGCACAGGCACCGAATGCGATGCGCGAGACCGGTTGATCTTCAGCGAGAGTCGTGGATGCAATCGCGAACGTCAGCAAGCACCACAGGAATAGTCGAATCCACATCAGATGCAGGCTCCTTAGGACGCTGTTTCGCAGACTGTTTAGACCTTCTGCCCGTACGAATCGCGAGTGACCGCGGCGGGTGACTCGCCGCGGATTGCGGCGAAAGTTTGTTCGCAACTGCGGATCATGTATTCGAAGTCGTTGCCCGCCTGCATCCACTGGATACCGCAGTCTATCAATAGCTTGGCGAATTCTGGATTGGCGCCGAGTCCCGAGCCGATGAACTTGCCGGCGGCTTTGGCTTTGGATGCGATCGTCTTCATCGTCTGCACGACTTCGGGATGGGTTGTCTGACCGAGTCGGCCCATTGAGCCTGACAGGTCTTGCGGGCCCAAGACGAGCGAATCGAGACCTTCGATCTTCAAGACTTCGTCCAGTTCGTTGACCAGTTCGATGGTCTCGACCTGGACTACGACGAAGACGTCCTTGTTCGCCTGCTGCAGGTAGGCCTGTTGTTCCAGGCGTCCGTATTGCATGGGGCGGCGTGGGCCGAAACCGCGCGTGCCCATCGGGGGATAGCGACAGGCCGAGACGAAGTCGCGGACTTCTTGTGCGGAGTAGGAGCGCGGCAGGATGATGCCTTCGGCTCCGGAGTCGAGGACCCGTTTCACCCAGGCGACGTCGTTCGTCGGGATGCGAACGATGGAGGCACACCCGCCGGCTCGGGCGGCGATCAGGTGACCGATCATGGCTTCGACGGTGATGGGGTTATGTTCGAGGTCGATCCAGACGAAGTCGACACTCGGGGCGATGGCTTCGGTGACTGTGGGGTCGGTGAGAGTGATGCCGGCGCCGAGGACGGTTTGGCCTGCGCGGAGTTTTTCTCGCATCCGATTGATGTGCGTGCTGATCATGAATGCCTTTTCGGGGTTGTGGTACGCGCTGTTCTGCGGGGTAGGACGGGTCTCCAAGCGTGTCCGGAATTTGATCGCAATTGACCTGCAATCGTCAAACGAAGTTAGAACCGGGGGCTAAGGCCCTCCGGCTGATTGATATTCAGTCGTTGTTTGGACCAATCCGCTCGGCGGGAGTCTCGCCCTCCCCTGGGAATGTTATCTAACGTTGCCGCACACCGCTTTATTGAGGCGTGGCATCAGTTCTTTGGCGAAGAGTTCCATGCTGTGGAGCCAGGCGGCTTTGTCGTCCCAGTCGTAGCTCATGAGGACGAGGGTGCCGAAGGGGCCCGTTTCTTCGATTAGTAGCAGGAGGCGGCGGAGGACTTCGTCGACGTCTCCGGCGATGATTTGCTCGGTCATCAGGTAATCGAGCTGGCAGGCGGAGTCGGGCATGTCGAGGTCGCGTTTGTAGATGCGGCGGCCGAGGCCCTTGTCGAAGAGACCGCCGATGTATTCGTAGTTGCGGCCGAGAGAGTTGCTGCGGACTCGTTTGACGGCTTCGGCGGTCGTGTCGGCCAGGAAGATGGAGCGGGAGACTTTGAAGTCGGCGCGGTTTGGTGTGCGGCCGGCTTCCAGGGCTGCGGCTGCGTATGTCGTCCATAGATCGCCGATCACGTTGCCGGCGATCAGGCAGTGGGCGAAAGGTTGATAACCGCGTTGGCCGGCGACTTTCATCGAGTAGGAATTGCGGCTCATCCCTGGCAGCGAAATTGGGGGATGCGGCAATTGATAAGGCTTATGGATGTATCCAATCAAGCCTTCGGGATCGACGGATTTCTTCAGCTCGAACTGCCAGAATTCGCCGTTGTGTACGTATGGCGGATCGTGCGACCAGAGATCGAGGATGCAGTCGAGAGCCTCGAACATCATCTTGCCGCCGTTCTTGGGATCGGCAGAATAGAGTTCCTGATCGGCCGTGACGCTGCCGTTGCCCATGCAAATATTGATGCGGCCTTTCGACATGTGGTCGAGCATGGCCAGGCGGCTGGCGACGTGGGCTGGGTGGTGCTGATTCAGGCAGACCGGGGCGGGGCCCATGCGAATGGTTTTGGTCTCGCCGAGGGCACGGGCGATGAACATCTCGGGCATCACGATGGTTTCGTACTTCATCGTGTGATGTTCGCCGATCCAGAATTCTTTAAAGCCGAGTTGTTCGGCGCGGACGATCAGTTCGAGGTCCTCGTCATAGCCTTGTGCCAGCGGTTTTTCGGGAGGATGAAAGGGCATGATGAACATGCCGTAGTCGATTTGATTCACGCCGGAGGAGTTTGAGCCAGAGGTCATGAGTCGGTTCCTCGTCGTTGGATGCGAAAGTTTTGAGTCGCGAATATCCAGGCCAGATGAACGCACATCGGCATTGACGCCGGTCAGTAAACGGCAATGGGATTTCCTGGTGAGCCGGTCGCTCCCTTCAGTCGCAATGGGCTGAAGACGAAGCAGAATTCACGGACGCCCGAGGCGGCCAGTTCTTCCAGGTCCAGGTTCTCGAGGTGGTAGACTCCGTTCCTGGTGAGGTCCCACTGGTGCACTGGGTACAGTACGTCCTTGTTCTCGCCGGGGACGGCTTCGATGGCCCACGTGTCAGCACCGATGAGGGCGACCTTGTGGTCGGTAAGGAACTTTGCGGCGGCGAGACCGAGGCCCGGTTCGCCGTCACCGTAGGCTTTGTTGTCTTTCATCCAGAGCTTGCCGTGGCCGGTGCGAATGAAGACGACGTCGCCCGGTTCGATTTTCAGCTTGGTCATTTCCAGGCAGGTTGAGAGTTCGTCGGGCGTGATGACATATCCGGCCGGCAGTTGATCGTTGCCGCGGAGGGCGCAGACATCGAGGAGAATGCCTCGCGTGAAGAAGACGCCGGCGTTTTCGACGCCCAGTTTCTTCAGCCCGTAGGTATCTCCGAATTCGGACAGCTTGTTACCGTTGTAGAAGAGGTCCTCGCCATTGACGCGCACGCCGATGTGGCCGAGTCCGTCGAACTGGGTTCCAACCTGGCCGATTTCGCCGCTGACAAGTTCGTCATTGTGCACGATGTTATTCGAGCCGCTGGGGGAACCGGTCGGCAGGCCGGGGATTGTCAGACTGAAATGGCGTTTGCCGGGCATGGGCATGCCCTGTTCGTAGACTCGTCCCAGTTGGATGGTGCGGCCTTGCTTGACCAGTTGGGCAGCCCGCAAGGTTTTCTCGGGGGTCAGTCGATTGGCGGCTCCGCGTTGGTCGTCGGCACCAAATTCGGATGGATAGAACTTATCGCCCAGCGGAAGCTTATCGGCGGATTTGGACTGTCCGCTCACCCAGGCGCTGACACTCATGATGGAGACACCCAGTACGGTGCCCAGGACCAACGACCGAAGGTTGATGCGCGTTACCTTCCCAGACGTCATGATCTGTCTGCTCCTGAATGAGAAGTGTGTTCGAGTCTGCCGAAGAACTCGGCGATGTGATGATACCCGGAAGATTGTATACAGTCGATTGGACGAGACGAAAATGGGAAGGAGTGGTTTCGCTGCACCGGACAGAATGGTAATTGACGCCCATTTCAGCATTCGCACTGCGTACGGCACCCGTCCGCCGTTAATCTGGCCACGCAGAAAAAAATCCATACAGCCACGGATTGACACGGAAAAACACGGATTATCCCGTGTGCATTCACGCTCTTATTTTCAGATGCGAATCAAGGAAAATCGAGGAAATCGTCCAACGGGCCAAGCCAAAGGAATTAAGCGTTGAGTCCCTTCAGATTCTGATTGTTGCTGACATGTAGCGCTGTGTTGGTTTGTGCTGCAGCTGGCGGTAACTCAGGATTCAATATCGTTAACGCGGTTGTGTGTGGTACCGCCGAACTCTTCTTTTGGCCTGTGCTAATTCCCTTTCACACCATGCAATGGTTGCACCAATTTGGCGTAACCTTCGCAGAGATTCTCTCCTCGATCATGCTCGCCAACGGTCGTGGTGTGAATTAGAATGCCGCGAAAGGACTCCACGGAGGAATAAGGAACGCGGCATGGGATTTGTCATCGGGATGGACGAAGCCGGTTATGGCCCGAATCTGGGGCCGTTGGTGGTGACGGCCACAGTGTGGGAAGTCCCAGGCTCTCCCAAGCGGGCGAAGTTCTGGCCCGATTTTGATGGTCTGGTGGTGCAGCACGCACCCAAGGTTCCCGGGGAAATTCAGATCGCCGATTCCAAGATTGTGCACGATCCCAATAAAGGGGTCGGGCCGCTGGAACGCGGTGTATTGGCTGCGTGGGTGATGCTGCATGGTCTGCCCGGGTCGCTGATGGACTGCTGGGCGAAGTTGGCGGTGCATCCGTTGTTCCCGGAAGAAGTGGATCGTCACTGTCGCGAGCCGTGGTTCATTGATGCGGATCTGGACCTGCCGCAGCAGACGGAGCACCAGGAAGTCCTGGACCTGTCGACTCAATGGAAGCAGCGGTGCACCGAACGCAAAGTTCATTTGCGGGCGATTCGGTCTGATATCGTTCTGACGCGGCGGTTCAACGATCTGACCACTCACCATGACAGCAAGGGGCTGGCTCTGTCGGGGATCAGCATGCGGCTGTTGCAGGAAGTCCTGCCGCTGACCGAAGGGCAACCGACGCTCGTCTGGTGCGATAAGCATGGCGGGCGGAATCGTTACGATGAGTTGTTGCAGGACATCGCTGGCGACCGATTTATCGCCCGATTGGAAGAGGGGCCGGAACGCAGCCGCTATAAGATCGAGCAGACTGAGATCACGTTTCAGACGAAGGCGGAGGCTCATTTGCCCGTCGCGCTGGCGTCGATGGTTTGCAAGTACATGCGTGAATCGGCGATGGAGCTGTTCAATCAGTTCTGGCTGCGGCATCATCCGGAATTGAAGCCGACGAAGGGGTATCCGGGGGATGCTCGGCGGTTCAAGGACGCCATCACGGAGACTCAGATTCGCCTGGGAATCGATGAGCTAGACGTTTGGCGGAATCGATAGTCGGCGGAATCGCTTCGGCCCTGCTTGCCCGGCTCTCCTATAATAGTCTCGCGGGTGGCGGGATCGATTGCCTAAGCGGCTCGGCAGGAGCCTCGCCCTCCCGTGCCAGCGAATCTCGCTGTTCTTAGGTTAAGCCGCGATGGTTCGAACGGTTCTACTCCGTGCTGCGCGGACGTTTCTGTTCAATGTGTAGTCGAGGTGCGCTGTTTATGGACTCTGTTCGCTCCGACAACTCTCAAACGGGTGATTCCCAAGCGCTGACTGCAGAGGCCCGGATTGGCCAGTTGCGAGTTGAGCTGGAGCGGGCGAATCACGCCTACTATGTCGGTCGGTCGCCGATTATGACCGATGCTGAGTGGGATGTGCTGTTTGACGAATTGACCGAACTGGAGCGGCAGCATCCAGAGTTAGTCACGCCGAACTCGCCGACGCAGCGTATCGGGGCGATAGAGGCCGTCTCGATTGACTTTCGACCGGTGCCGCACTCATTGCCGATGATGTCTCTGGGTAAGGCGAATAGCGAGGGGGAACTGCAGGAATGGGACGTGCGCGTGCGGAAATTGCTGGAGTTGGATGCGCAGGCTCCGTTGAATTACGCGTGTGAGCCCAAGTACGACGGGCTATCGATCGAGTTGGTGTATCGCGATGGTGAGTTGGTGACGGCTGCGACTCGCGGCGATGGGTTTGTGGGCGAGGACGTCACCGCGAACGTGCGGATGATTCGTTCGATTCCCGGGCGACTGGCTGGCAGATCGTTGCCGGCAGTCCTGGAAGTTCGTGGTGAGATCTTCATGCCGATTGCCGCCTTTCGTGAACTGAATACGGGTTTGGAGGCGGAGGGCAAAACACTCTTTGCGAATCCGCGGAATGCGGCGGCTGGTTCGTTGCGGCAGAAGGATGCGGCGGTCACTGCCAGTCGGCAACTGGAATTTGCGGCATACGGTTTGGGCCTGACGGATGGTTTGTCATTGAGACGTCATTCGGATGCACTGGACCTGATTCGTGAGGTGGGCTTACCTGCCACATCTTCGCGGTTGGCGGCGACGCTGCAGGAGATCGCGGCGTTCTACAACGAGCTGCTGAATAGTCGCGAGGTGCAACCGTATGAGATGGATGGCATGGTCGTGAAGGTGGATGAACTGCATCTGCAGGATGTGCTGGGGGCGGTGTCTCGGTCGCCGCGGTGGGCGATTGCCTGGAAGTATCCGCCAATTCAACGGCGCACAAAGATCTTGCGCATCATTCCCTCGGTGGGGCGAACTGGTGCGATCACGCCGTTTGCGAATCTTGAGCCAGTGATTCTATCGGGGGCTCGGGTGCGGCAGGCATCGCTGTTTAACATTGATGAGATCCGTCGCAAGGATATTCGCGAGGGGGACATCGCGCTGGTGCAGCGGGGTGGTGAAGTCATACCCAACGTCGTCCGAGTCTTCCCCGAGGAACGTCCGCCGGAAGGTTTGCCTGAATGGCAGTTACCCGAGGTCTGCCCGGCCTGCGGGGCGGCGATTGAGCGGACCGAAGGGGAAGCGGTGGCGTATTGCACGGGGGCTCGATGTCCGGTGCAACTGGTGCAGCGGCTGTTTCATTTCGGTGGTCGGGGGGCGATGGATATCACGGGGCTGGGTGAGAAGATCAACGTGCAGCTTACGGAAGCGGGGCTGGTGCATGACGTTGGGGATCTGTTCACACTGACTCGGGATCAGCTCTTGTCGCTCAATCGGATGGGGCCGAAATCTGCGGAGAAGCTGCTGGCGGCGATTGCGGCTGCGAAGGATCGGCCGGTGGCCAGGTTGATCTATGGCCTGGGGATTCGGCACGTGGGGGAAACGGTTGCCGTGGTTTTGGCGAAGGCGTTTCCGAAGCTGGATGACCTGGTTGTTGCCGATGAAGCCAGATTGTTGCAAGTGCATGGGATTGGGCCGATCGTGGCGAAGGCGGTCGTCAAATTCTTTCACAATCCCGATATTCGGCTGGTGATCGAGAAGCTGCGTAGTGCGGGAGTTCGGCTGGAAGATGTAGCGGTCGACACGGGACCGCAGCCGTTGATTGGAAAGACGTTTGTGCTGACTGGGACGTTTGTGGGCTACAGTCGGCAGGGGTTGAAGTCGTTGTTGGAGCGATCGGGGGCGAAGGTGGCGTCGAGTGTTTCGAAGGCGACCGATTACGTCGTTGCGGGGAGTGACCCGGGGACGAAACTGACCAAGGCCACCGAGCTGGGACGACCGATTCTCGATGAGGATGGACTCAATGCGCTGCTGTCTTCAGTGCACGATGCGGGAGACGCCGTTCAGAGTTGAATACGGCCACGGATTAACACGGAATTTTCGTGTGGAAACGGGATTCTGCATCCTCTTCGTGAGCTTCTGTTCCAAGTTTTTGAACAGAAGCTCACGAAGGGCACAAAGGAAGAAATCAGAAGTTGAGCGGGATATTACCCGTGCTCCACCTGGGAATCTGATGGGTTTCATGAGCGCCGAAGTCCTCGGTCTCGTGGCGCCCCTCACGGGGCTCTGGCATGTCGTATGATCGAACCCGGAGCTTACGCTCCGGGCTATTACCTGCCGCCCTCCGGGCTTAGGAGTTTCAGCCTCTCGGCTGACATTTTTTATTATCCGCTATCATCAAAAAGGAAATTCTGCTTCGCCTTATTGTGCCGCCTTGCTTTGGACTTTTTCTGGTTCAGTTGTTTTCAAGGCGAAGAAGGTGTCGAAGATTGCCTTGTCGACGTCGATCAGACTGAGTTGAAAGCGGTCGATGAATTCGTGCAGGCCGGAGTTCATGATGTCGGTGGCGTGCGTGTAGTCGAATTCGGCTCGGAGGCGGCCGAGGAGTTTTTCGGCTCGATTGGTGAATGTGCCGTCGGGGCCGCCGGAGATGGCTCGCAGGGATTCTTCGGCCATCGTCAGGCAGTAGCGGACGGAGCGGGGGAACTCGCGATTCAGCATCAAGAACTCGACGACGTCATTCGGTGTGATGCGGCCGCGGACTCGGCGGTACATTTCGAGGGCACTGGCTGATTTCAGCAATGCCGACCATTGAATGATGTCAATGGGCGTGCCGACGTCGTGGGTGGATGGCAGCAGGATGAAGTATTTGACGTCCAGAATGCGGGATGTCTTGTCGGCGCGTTCCAGCATCCGGCCCAAGCGGGCGAAGTGCCAGGCTTCGGACTGCGACATGATTGATTCGGTGATGCCGACAATCAGGTGGCTGGAAAGCTTCACGTGTTCCAGGAACATCGAGGCGTTGTGGAAGGTGTTCTCGGTCGCGGCGCCGCGGACGAACAGGTAGAACTTGTTGAGCTCTTCCCAGAGAACCGACGGTAGCGCCCCGCGAATGGTGCGGGCGTTTTCTCGGGCGGCAGACAGGCAGGAGAGGATCGAGTTGCGATTCTGGCGATTGAAGGTGAGGAACTGCCAGACGTTTTCCCGGGTCGGCTTGCCGTAGGTGCTGGTGAAGTCCTCGTGATCGCCGGTCGTTGCGACGAGCGGCTCCCACTGCTGGTCGACGCTGTCGCCCAGATCGAGCGTCAGGTGCATGTTGACTTCGATGAAGCGGGCCACGTTTTCCGCACGTTCAACGTAGCGGCTTAGCCAGAATACAGAGTCTGCCTCGCGGCTGAGCATGTTCGGTTCTCGGTTCGATTCACATCAAATGGTGTAGGCGGGAGCGAAGCGTCAGGCCATCTGAATCGCGGCACCGGCGGACTGTTGCTGAATCATCGGGGGGGCGGCCCCGTTGTCGTCGGCCAGGACCCAGGTGTCCTTGCTGCCACCGCCCTGCGACGAGTTCACGACGAGGGAACCCTTCTTGAGGGCGACCCGCGTCAGGCCACCGGGAAGCACGAAGACGTCTTTGCCATAGAGGATATACGGACGCAGATCAACGTGGCGGCCTTCCAGATGGTCCTCGACGATGGTGGGGACTCGCGACAACGCCAGCACCGGTTGGGCGATATAGTTTCGCGGGTTCATCTGGATCTGGCGCGCGTAGACTGCCAGTTCCTGAGTGGACGCCTTCGGTCCGATCAGGCTTTCCAGCACAGTGGGATCCGAAGCTTGGAATTCACGTGACTTGAAGTCGC